>Ga0207028_1109_pt1 | contig 18251 bp, 15 predicted proteins | sample Alteio_BWMinCont_41_FD_153287 | JGI IMG/M metagenome (GOLD analysis project Ga0207028, IMG submission 153287) | Enriched cells from forest soil in Barre Woods Harvard Forest LTER site, Petersham, Massachusetts, United States -... | ecosystem: Environmental > Terrestrial > Soil > Temperate forest >... | reverse complement strand
CGGGCAGGCGGTGGCAAACGAGCGCCGGCCGGTGGCGATGCGCAGGTGCGGCGCCTTTTGGGGGCCCTTTCGCCTTACACACTAAAGGGCGTAAGGGATCGCGCTATCCTGGCCACCCTGCTCTATCACGGGATGCGCCGGCAGGGGCTGTGTCTCCTCCGGCCGCGCGTGTCGGGCGTCAATCTGAGATTATGAGGTTGATTGAGTGTGTGTCGTTCGCCGGAAGTGCACTTTCCCGCCGATTCTACCGGTTCTTTTCATCGGGAAGTCCGCGACCTTGCAATGACTTGTTGGCACTCTGAAGCTCTCATAAAAATCTCCGAAACGCGACCCGCGCAAGGCGGGCTTTTGTTTGTGAAACTGAATAATAAGTCGCGTCCAAGCCGAACCACCTCAAGCCTTCCGTTCCAAATTTTTTCCAAAGGTGAAACGCGTCGAGCGGTCGCAACACAACTCCTTTGAAAAAGGGCACCAGGAGTGCCGCCAGTACCGTTCTTAGAATGCGATCTTCACAATGCAAGGACAACGCTACCTGATCTTTGCGCCTTTGACGTTGACTGCGCCTCTTGTCGCCGCAACGGATGTGTCGACGCAGACCACATTGGCGTGCCGTACTACGGCTCGCCTTTTGAAATTCCCGGCGGATTTGATCCCCGTCGAATCACGGAAGAAAGGAGGTAGCCTATGACGAACATTCTCGCCCTGCAAAGACTGAAGACACCGGTCAGCACATCGTTGATCAAGGTACAGAGCTGCACCAGCAGCGGTTCCAATTGCTGCAACGTCAAGCGTTTCTAAGTAAGGAAATCTCGCAAATCGAGCCGGGAGCGGGGCATTTCCATACGACGGGGTGCCCTTCTCTTCTCTCCCGGCATTTATTTCCCAGGAGACTTATTGTGAATCGCGGCGAATATCTGCGCGACGTGCGGCACGTTGACAAGTCTTTGTCGGTGGTCGATCACTCGATTTTTTACGAACCGTTCGCGGAGATTTATCAGCCGGGGGACGAGTATTTGTGCGTCGTAGCAGCTTGCCTGCCGGACAGTTCGGACAATTGGCGAATCACTCGCGACGGAGTCTGGTTTCACGTTCACACTCCGCGCATTGTGATTCCGGCGCAGGGATGGAAGGTCCATTTATCGTCGCTGCCGAGCAACAGTATCGCGATTTTGACTGTGGCGGCAACTGTGGCCGTCAAAGGCGATATACCTTTCAAGTTTGCGCTCGATCCGCGGATTCGTTCATTGATGTGCTCGAAGAGCTGGTATCGCGGCGGTTCCGGCAAGTTCATTACGTTTTATCCGTCGAATCTGGACCAATTCAAATGGCTGTTGGAAGAGCTTTACGAGCGGCTTCGCGGCGAAGCCGGCCCCTACATTCTTTCCGACAAGCGCTACAAAGATTGCCGCGCGCTGTATTACCGGTACGGGGGCATGGCCTCTCACTATGAATTGGAAATCACGGGTCAACGCGCTCCTGTCCTGTTGAGTCCCGATGGCAGCGCGATTCCCGATGAAAGAAAGCCATATTTTGAGCCGCCACCCTGGGAGACTGATCCCTTTCACGAGGAAATGGTCGAAGACACGGGCACCGTAATGGCCAGGCGGTATGCGGTCAAGAACGCACTGTCATTCTCCAATTCAGGCGGCGTGTATCTGGCACATGATGTGAAGCTAGGCCGAGAAGTCATCATCAAAGAGGCGCGACCAAACACTGTTGTTGACGATTGGGGCCACGACGCGGTCTCGCGGCTGACGAAGGAGCACCAGATTCTCAAACTGCTCGCTCCAACCGGCCGGGTGCCTGAGCCCGTGGAGATGTTTGAGGAGTGGGAACACGCGTTTCTGGTGGAGGAATACATCAAGGGCGACGATTTGCGCGAGCTCTTGCTGACTCGTTCGCCGCTGATGCGGGTGAGACCCACCCTCGCCGAGTCGACCGCATACTACGAATTATTCCGCACCCTATCAAAAGGCATCATTCGGGCTATAGGTTGCGTGCATCAACATGGTATTGTCTTCGGCGATATTTCCCCGAACAACGTGAAGGTCATCCCGGAGACACTCGAGATCCGGCTTATCGATCTCGAATCCGCATGCCGGCTGGCCACAGACGATCCCACGGTTCTTCACACACTGGGCTTCCGCAGAAGGGACAAGCCCGACTCAGAGCCGGGGACGCAAGCGGACGATCTGCACGCCATCGCATCCGTGATGCTTTATTTGATCTTCCCCATTAGCGCTTTGTCGGTTTTGAAGAACGATGTATTTACCAGCGTTTTCCGGGTGATGCTGGCTGATTTGGGATGGTCGGACACGCCTGTTTATCCCGTCGTGCACGGCTTGTCCAGTGGAGAAATGTCTTGCGATCAAGCCTGCGCTCTGCTTGACTCTCCTGTGCACTTGCGGCCGCCGTCCTACGCCGAAGAGGTCGAAGAGAACTTCTGCGAAGCGGCCGCGCGCAAATTGGGCGAGTTCCTTCTTCACCATATAAAGCCGGCCGGCGAAGTGCTGTTCCCCGCTGATCCATTCATTCAACTTACGAATCCGTTGAGCCTGGGTTTTGGGGCGTGCGGCGTGCTTTATGCGCTAAAGAAATCGGGGATAGAGATTCCGCCTTCTGCTTTTGTCTGGCTGGAAGAGCGCTTGGACACAGTCGACCCCGGCACATTTGCTCCGGGACTGTTGACCGGAACCGCGGGGATCGCCTGGTGCCTGCTCGAACTAGGCGCCGAAGACCGAGCGGCCCACTTCATGCAGCTTGCCAACGAGAGCGGCTTGCGGACAGCGCACCATTCGTATTTCTATGGCATGGCCGGCATAGGGATAGCGAATCTCGCGCTTTATCATCGCACCGGCAACGTCCGTTACTTGAATACGGCGGTTGAACTGGCGAGCCAGCTTCTTGATCACTCGCACGAAAACGATAGAGGACTGCATTGGAAATCCGGCGATCTGGTGCAGGTCGGATTGGGATATGGCCAGAGTGGCGTCGCGCTCTTTTTCCTGCGGCTTTTCGAAGTATCGGGCGATGAAAAGTGGTTGCGGGCAGGCCGCCAGGCATTGCTGTTCGATATTTCGCACGGTGTCGAACTGGAAGCGGGAACCCTGACGTTCCCGAGAGGTGTGAATGATACGACGGTAGAGCCGTATCTGGAGGAGGGTAGCGCTGGCGTTGCCCGCGTGGCGCTCCGCTTTGGGATGTTTGAACAAGCGGAATCGATGCTCCTGGATGTTCACCGCAAGTATGCGGTCTTCGCCGGCCTGCTGTACGGGACAGGCAGCTTCGTGGATATATTGACTGACGCGCGTCAGTTTCTGGATGAGCAGAAGTATCGCCTCATGATGAGACGCCCGCTGGCCGGCATTCGCGACATCTACCTTCTGAAGCGCCAGGAGGGATGGGCCACACCTGGGGACGGCCTGTTTCGCGTCTCCTGTGACTATGCCACCGGAGTTGCCGGCGTGCTGCGCGCGTTCGATCGCGCTGGTCGGCTAGACGCGGCGGATTTCTCGCTGGACGAATTCGGCCGTGTTGCCGTACCTCGAAATGCTTCTCTCTGCACACCGGCGGTGACGCGATGAAGACGTGGCGGGATTTAGGCCGATTGCTGGACAGGCGGCGCTGGGAGTTCCTCGCCCTCATCGCCAGTTCCTGTGTAGTCTCCGCGATCGAAGGGATCTGTCATCCACTGCTTGTAAAGGCGATTTTTGACAATGTGGCCACCATTCGCAGCGGGAAGACGTTCGGCCTGCTGATTGGGGGCTACCTTTGCCTGGGTACCTTCAGCAATCTGACGGGCACAGTCAATTCACTGTGGAGCAAATCGCTGGACAACCGGCTGGCGCAAACGTTGAGCCGGAAGCTATTGAATGCGTATTACGAGAGCGACTACGGCTCAGTCCTGCGAAACGGCAGCGGATACTACATCAGCCGGATTCACGGAGATTTGCGCGAAGGTGTCCTGCCGCTCCTGCTGTTGATCCAGAACATCGCCGTACAACTGGTGATGCTGGTGTCGTTTTCCGCGGTGTTGTGTTATCTGTCGTGGAAAGCATTCGCCCTGTTGATTGCCCTCATTCCATTGTCGGCGCTGGTCGGCAAGGTGGTCGGCAAGCGCATTACTGAGCTGACCGCTCAGGAGCGGGAGCAGGAAGGTGTTTTCCTGTCGATTTTGGACAAAGCGCTTTCCGCCTTTCGAATGGTGCGATCGTTTTCGCTGCAACGACCCACGGTACACATCTTCGACGGGCGGCTGGCGGAGTGTCTCCACACAGGCTACCGGCTTTTCAAAGTGACGCGCCTGTTTCAGACACTCAATGACTTCACCATGAATGTTTCCGATTTCGCGACGATGCTGGTTGGTGCATTGTTCGTGATGCGTGGCACGCTGAGCTTTGGCGGATTTCTGGCGTTTATCAATACTTTTTGGAGAGCGCTGACCACCTGGCTGCAGTTGTTTAACCAGATCGCCGAGTTCCATTCGCTGGCGGCTGTCGCCGATCGAGTGCTGGTGTTTATGCGCTCATCGAGCGGGAGCAAACGCTACTCAACGGTTGGTCCGTGCGTGTCGCTGAGTCACGTGAACGCTTCTTATGATGGAAAGACGCCCGTGCTCACGAATCTTTCACTGCGGCTGAAAGCCACTGAAAGGGTGATTCTGGTCGGGCGTAATGGCAGCGGAAAGACTACCCTGGCGAACATTCTTTCCGGCCACTTCGCACCCAGCCGGGGAGAAGTTATCTTGCCGGAACGCATCAGTTCCGTGACTCTGCCGGTAATTTTTCCGCCCTTGACTCTGCGCGAACTCGTACCGGATTCTGAGTTCTTGTCAAAGCTAGGGCTGGGCGATGTTCCCCAGAGTGCGTTGGCGGATGAACTATCCGCTGGCCAACAGCAAAAACTCGCGCTGGCGCTGGCGCTTTCGCGTAACGCCGACTTGTACGTCATGGATGAGCCGCTGGCGAGCCTGGACAACGAAAGCCGGCAGGCGGCCATCGAGTTGATTCTGCAAGTGACAGCGGGGAAAGGCGTGATTCTGATCATGCACGGCTGCCAGGAATATTACAAACTCTTTGACCGCGTGGTCGAACTCGACTCTTTGGCGCAGGAGACGCCTCCATTGATATTGTGCCGGAGATGAAAAGGCGAACTGGATGATGCGTGCTCACCTGAAAACTCTGATCAAAGCGCCGGCATTTACGCTGACGGCGATCGTGCTGTTGGCGACAGGCCTGGGTATATCGACGGCCTTCTTCACCATCGTTGATAGCGTGCTGCTGGAGCCGCTTCCCTTCCAGGACGCGGGCCGAATCATGGCTCTCCATACCGCGTGGCCAGCCAAAGGCACAGCGATTCGCAGAGTGACGGGCGGCGATTTTGAGCTCGTCCGTTCGGCCGCGCGGAGTTTCTTAAACGTGGCGTTTTACGAAGCCGATGGCGAAGGAGCGGTCAGGATCGGCCCCGGTTCGCGATTCGCGCATGTGGTTCCCGTCAGCCCGGCGTTTTTCTCCGTTTTAGGCGCTCCGGTCGCGGCCGGACGTTTACCCGGCGACAGCGACGCTGAACAGACCGCGATCGCCTCAGCGTCCTTCGCCCGTTCCGTGTGGGGCGATCCGGCAAGGGCTCTGGGCAAGACAGTGGGTGTGGACAACAAATCGTACTCCATCATTGGCGTTGTTTCCGACGAGTATGTCTTTCCGGAGCACGTTGAATTATGGCTTACCGGTGCGGTGGCGCCGGAAAACCTCACCTACACCGCCTACAACTACTTTGCTATCGGACGTCTTCAGCCCGGCATCTCGCTACCCGCGGCGCAGCAGGAGCTGAACGCCATCAGTGCGCAGTTACCCAAAGAGGAAGTTTCCAAGCAGTTGCAACTGGTCCCGCTGCGCGACCAGATTGTTGGACCGGAACGTACGACGCTCCTTTTCCTCTTTGCCGGAACGGCACTGCTCTTGTGCATTGCCTGCGCAAACGTGGCGAATTTGTGCATTGCGCGCGCATCGGGACGCATGAGCGAATTCGCGCTGCGCGTTTCGCTGGGCTGCTCGACCGCGCGCTTGATGGGGGGCCTGGCTCTGGAAGGCGTTCTTCTGGCCACCGCCGCAACCACGCTTGGTCTGGCGGCAAGCTGGGCCATTTTGCGCGCCATATACTCGCTCCTTCCACCGTCCATCCCCCGCACCGCCGGCGTGCTTCACGTACATACGCCGGTTTTATTGTTCGCGGTGGGGATGGCTGCTTTCATCGTGTTGGTTTGCAGCATCTTTCCCGCCTTGCATCTGACCCGAGTCAATGTTGCTGGAGCCCTGAAACACTCGGGCCGGGGGATGGTGGGCGCCAAGGCCCGCATGCGCCGCGGCGTGGTTTGCGCCCAGGTCGCCATTTGCTTCGTGCTCTTGATTGGAGCGGGGCTGCTGTCCGAGACGGTCACTGCGCTCAAGGATTCCAGGCTCGGTTTCAATGCCGACAAGGTGCTCGTGGCGGACCTTGATACGCCGGCCTCAAGTCAAGCCGAATACCTGCGAGTGGCCGCAGACTATGCGTCGCTCATCGAGCAGGTGCGCCGCGTTCCCGGAGTGCGCGCCGCGGCATTCGTTTTTGGACTGCCCACCGGTCAATACGGCTCAAATGGAAGTTATTTCGTAGAGGGAGTCCACATTCAGCCAGGGCAAGACCCGTTCAAGATGGATCCCAGCGACAGCACCCCGACCGCCGTTTTCGCCCTGGCAAGCGAAGGCTATTTCAAGACGCTCGGTATCCCACTACTTGCGGGCCGCGACTTTGACGGCACCGACGTATCCGACCGTCCATTCAACGCCATTATCAGCAAGTCGCTGGCCGAACAGTCTTTCGGCGGCGCCAATCCGCTGGGACGAAAACTCTACTGCGGGCTCGATTCGCCGAAGCCCATGACCATTGTCGGCGTGGTGGGCGATGTCCGCCAGGATTCGCCGTCTTCGGCCATGAGCCCACAGATCTATATGCCCGTCCGGCAACATCCGTCCTATGCAAGTTCCATGCAAATGGTCGTACTTCAGGAGGCGGACAGCGCAGTGGCCATCGAGAAATCGGTCCGGGAAATCGTGCAAAGCAACACGCGGTCCACGGCGGTCCGGTTCCATACACTTTCTGAAATGGTGGGTGAGTCGATTGCGGGTCCGAAATTCCGGGCTATGTTGTCGCTGCTATTTGCCGCCATCGCCGGGCTGCTGGCCATGAGCGGGGTGCACGCGGTGGTGGCTTATTCTGTCAACCAGAGCAAACCGGATATCGGGCTTCGCATGGCGCTAGGCGCCAACCGCGCATCCATTGTGCGGATGGTTCTGAAGCAAGCCTCGACTTTGACCGCAATTGGACTGGTAGTGGGCGCGACGGCGGCGCTTGCCTTGAGCCGATTTGTCGAGACCCTAATCTACGGCGTAAGAGCGACTGACGCGATGACCTATATTCTGTCCGCGGTCTTCGTCTTGGCGGCCATGACAATGGCGGTGCTGGGGCCGGTTTGGCGGGCTTCCCAGGTGGATCCGCTGAGTGTGTTACGTAACGATTAGACCGGCGGGGCGCCAAAGACGATTTACAGGCGGATATCCTCGTTGTCGTCGTTCTACCGGTTCTTAAATTGCGCTGCCGCGGAGCTGCGGCTAGCCGATCACGATTCCGAATCCGGACCATGCACAGCTCATTGCGCGCGAGGCCTCCGAGAAAAGTCGTGCCCCTCTCCGCCACCCGGGTCGTTTACGACCCTGATGCGTACATCATGGCCAAATCAGTTTGTACGGTGAAATGGTTACCGCCGTCTCCTCCAGACTCGTTTGTTAACTACGTGATAAACCGGATTATCACGCAGGGGATCAGGCACGGCGCGACTCCCGAACTCAATTTTCCAGATTCCTTCTTAAAGCCAGCATCTGTTCCGCTTGCGAGAACTCCTCATAAGGTCGAACCCACTCCATTGCTCCATGCGTAAACCGCACCACATATTTCTTTAGTTCGTCCTCTTCAGGTGTGAGCAAAATATCTCCGTGGAAGTCCAGGTCGATGTCTCTCTCCGGAATCGCGATCAGCCGGGGCAGGGGATCGGGATGTCCCGCGCTTTCGTACCGCACGGAGTGGTAAATCAGCCGCGTCTCCAGTGTGATGGTGAAGCGTCCCAACACTCGGTAAAGTGAGCGGCATTGGAACTCTCTGCCCGCAATTGCGAGGCTGCCAGGCAGATCGACATCGCATGCGACATAGTCGAACAATCCCATCTCAATTTCTACGGCAATTCATGTCTTCGACGGCGATGAGCCACGGCGCGATTGCACGAATGCGCGCAGCACATTGTTCATGAGAGTCTGATATCCCCTGCCGCTGGCTCTAAACCACTCCAGCACATCATGGTCAATACGGATATTGATATGGTCCTTCGGCGCAGGAATTCCCATAATGGCTTTTGTCCAGTCGGGTTCAGCCTGGACGTCATGAACGTCTGCCCGAATGGACGCTTCGAGTTTCTTGCCCGTCACGGCTTTGGCTTTGCGCCAATTGGTGCGATCTTCGCCACGCTTAATCGTGGCTTTAATCTCTTTAGCCAAAAAACGCACGGTATCGCTTTTCTTCCGCATCTCTGGTTCTCCTTGCTGTGACAATTCGTATGGGTTCCGTCCCGCCACGTCCAGATGACGGCGAAGAACTTTCCTTCCATAGGACCAAATGCTAAGAAAACGTTCTTCCTCACCTCGTGGCGTCGGCGCCGTAAGCGTGGGACGCCCATCGAACAGGCTGTCGGCCACTTGAAGAAAATCAATTTCTCTGTTGGCCAGCACCCATTCGCGCTTTGGTTCATCTCAGCTAGCTAGCTAGTCTAAATTTCACGCTGAATTATAGCCACAATTGTACCCACAGTCTAGGCTTCTGTGGAATGCCCGTTCCTCAAATCGTTCACGTTATGTGGGGCGGAGTCTCGCACCCCGCGGCGCCACTTATCGTAAATCTGCGTCTTCCTGATGTGCTTGCGGTCGAGCAGGTCCTGGACGGATTCAATGAGCTCGCCGGAAATGGAGCAACATGCAATATAAAATTGAGTTCCGGTGTTCGGAAGTTGCCAGAGAGCACGCGCCTCCTCTTGGGTCAGCCAGTTGCCGAGGCGAACGCCTCGCTTTTTGGCACCCTTCACCCGCCGGATGCCAGCCGCTAATTCCGGGCTCAGCAAACCCGAATCTGACGCCTCATATGCCAAGCGCCGGACCGCAGCCAGACGAAGGTTGATGGTGGACGGGGCGAGACGTCGCTCTTCAAGGTGTATTCGAAAGCGAACGACGACTGTCTTATTGAAGGATAGGCGCGGCTCAGAACAGTACCAGGCGACGAACTCGTCGATGCTGCGACCGTACTCGCGCTTTGAACCCAGCGAGGGAAGACTCCCCACCACTGCCGCCTTGGCCTGTTCCAGATCCGGAAGACCGAGTTTGGTTTTCGGACGAGCGGGTTTCCGCTTGTTTCTGAGCTTCATGTCAACCGCCCCCTTGACGGTTGGCCACGAGCTTACGTGGTGAGGAACGCGCGCCAGATTGCAGTCCACCGCCAGTGAACGCGTTGCCCGTTTTGCGACGACTGAGCTGGTTAGTCCGACTCCAGGGGCGCCCCCGGCTCGATTCGCACCCGGATGATCCTGGGGATTAACGCATAACATTGCGTCGGTTCCAGATTTCGGACGATCTGACGGTCCAATCCTCAAAGAAACACGACCGATTGAGTGTGCGGGACAGAACTGATCGATCTTGGCGCCTGCAAAAAGCCGGACACTCGGTTCGTGCTCATCCGGAGCAGCCCGTTTCTGGTGGACAGGAACAAGGCATCGAAGGATGGAGAAAACTGCAGGCTTTGAGATTCATGCACGTCATCATCGATACCTAGATGCTGGACGCGGCGAATCTTATCGGCTCGTTGAAAATCGTAGACAGCAATGCCGCGGCGTGTGACCACATACAAGATTTCGCGTATGGGATGCATTGCCAAAGGGCCCGACACACCATCTGCCACAAATGTGACCGGCTCCGTGATGGTTGCGGCCAAAGCGTCATATCGAAAGGTGAGTAGTGCCTGGGAGAGAGAACCGGAGACGAACGCACGTTGAGAAGCATGGTGTAACGCCAGGAAATGCGCGCCGGTGCCGGGTGGCAGTGCGGAGCGTGCACGCACACGCATAGACACGTCGCCGTCGAGGATGCTGATTGTGTCGTTCCCTTGATCGACAGCAAGAATGCAGTCTCCTCTCATGGTGAAGAGAAGCGCCTGCGGGCGCGCCGAATGCTGGGAGTGCAAAGACAAACCGCAACCAACTTCCTTGCGGATGCCGCAGACACGGCCGATGGAACCATCCTCGGAGATGCGGAAAAGATTGTATGCTCCGCCACCCTGGGCGGAGGCGATCAGGAATCTGCCATTGGGCGAGATGGCGAAATGGCGCGGGAATGTTGCTGAGAGGGAGAGAGGCTGCACCCCCAGTAACACGGGCTTTGCAGACTGCGGGTCGATTCGATACGCCGAGACGTATCCTCGAGGAAGCGTTTGGAAAATAGCGACATCGTGGAGGACGTAGAGTGTCCGGCCGTCCGGATGAATCGCGAGCGCAACGGGTTCTTCGGCGGGAACGAAATGCAGCCATGGCCAATCTGGGTCGCGTGGCGCAAACACATACAGGCCGCTTGCTTTGCCCTTGGCCGCAATATAAGCGAACCTCGGCGCTTGAATCGCGGACGATAGAGCATACCCTGCTTTGACGCCGAGAGCCGTGGATCCCGCCAGGGAGAGAAATGTGCGCCGCGTCATCGTCATGCACGCCCTCTACTCATATCCGTATCGACATCGCATGATGAAAGATGTTGTTTGGATCGTATCGCTTCTTCACATCCTGCAGAAAGGGATACAGATCGCCGTAATAAAGCTTTGACCAATAGTCGAAGGCGAGCATGTCCTTGTCGGGATAATTGATGTAGCAGCCATCATGCCGGTTGCTGGGGTATGGACTTCCGGGATGCTGTGAATCAGCATCCGGCCCTGAGAAGACTTCGGTGTAGAAGTCGCGAAGCCACTGAGAATAGACGCCGTCGTATTCCGTGTCTCTCCAGAATGCCATCGGTTGTATCTTTATGACCGATGACCGTTGGCACACCGCTGTGCTCTTGATGAATTCTCTGCGATTAATGGCTCCGCCGTAGGAATCGATCTCGATCACCGCTCCTACCATATCTACTCCCGGAAGGGACCGATGCAGATGTTTGTACATACAGCGCGCTTCGGGTTCAGTAAAACCGCGCTTGAAATAGGCTGATTTGTATTTTGCGCGGGAGACGCCGGGGCCGCCCGCTTCTTCGGCAGTGGCCAGGAACCATTCACGGCGCCGGACCGTATAGGACCCGACGCAGAGTTCGCTTCCGTCTCCTGATTCTGCAACCGCCGCGTGATTGCTCCCGTGTGGTGTGGCAGCCCTGGTCGCCGTCGTAATTCCGGCGCAAGCAGAGAATTGATTCAGGTACTCTTCGAGCAAGGCCAGATCACTGCAGGTACCATCGGAATTGAGGAATTGCACGGTCATGCCGAAAGTGCCATTGACTGCATGACGAAGAGAGATGACCGCAAACATTCCCCAAGTATCAGGGTCTTGGCCGCGTGTTTCCCAATATCTGCCGAAAGAGGTCAGTAATCGTACAAAACGCTCTTCAGTCACGTCGGCCCATTTGAACAGCATGTGAGCCTGAACCACTTCTTTTGGCGCGGGAGGTAGCTTATCGAAGATGTAGCTCGTGATGATTCCGAAGTTACCGCCTCCGGCCCCGCAGCAAGCACGAAAGAGGTCTGGATCGTGGGTTGCATCCACGGTTCGAGCAACGACTTTTCCCTTTGCATCCACGGTGAAGATATCGACAGCGGTGAGCCAATCGCACGAGAGGCCATAGAGCCTCGATAATAGGCCGTAGCCTCCGCCGCAGATATGTCCTCCCGCTCCGACAGTGCCGCAGGTCCCAGCCGGTATTGTGCACCCGTATCTCTTATAGAGATCAGTGTATGCACCCCAAAGCTGCGTTCCGGGTGCGATTCGAAATGCGGCTTGTCCAACCGGTCTATGCGCCCCTGTCAGTAAGCTGAGATCAAGAATGACGCCGCCAGGATTGTTAACCACGAAGTCTTCGTAACAATGAGCGCCACTCCGCACCGTTGGCCGCTGCCCCGCCGAAACCGCTTGCTGTAGAGCTTCGGCGACTTCGCCGACATCCTCGCAGAGGTAGATCCGACCTGCCGTATCGTGGCTATCCTCCGGCCAACGAAGATTGTGCCCGCTCTTGAGCGTCTCGAATCGCGGATCCTGCGGGGACACGACGATGGCCATTCATTGCTCCGATGATTCACTGGCAGTTGCAAAACTCTGATGAACGAATTCTCGTGCCGATCGCGGAAATAGGCAAGAATCTTTCAACTCCAGGCATGGATAGCCGCGTAGACGCTCAGCAATGGGGGCCCGTAACGAGCCCTAATCAGGCGCGGGCAGCTTTCCACTGCGCGGATCCGTATTCACCTAACCGGACGGTGCCTGAAGCGGTATTGCCATCCACGACGCCAAAGAAATCCCAGATCACCTCGTGGCCGCTGACCGGCATGCGCGCGTGCAATTTGAGCTGGCTGCCGTGGATGGAGCCCCGAAGTTCCGCCTCATAGATCTCTCCCATCTGTTGGCCGGCGACTTCGCTTTCCTTCTGCTCAAGGACAAAGGTCTGCTCGGCAGATCCGCGCGTGTAAGTCAGAGTAACGGCCCACTTGCCGGCAACGTTAACAGCACCGGCCGGGACCACGGGATCAGAATAGGAGCCGGGCTGCGTTAAGGCGGTGTAGATCGCGTCGGCAATGACGGGTATCTCGTCCGCCTCGAGCATGTACGGCATGATCGTAAGCGAGCTTTCCATTTGCGCGGGACGGATGCCGGTGCCGCCATCAATCATGATGCGGGGCGTTCCATCGTCGAGGCGCTTCACGAGCTCAGTTCCGGTAATCTTGAGATGGCGCGCATCCCAGTGCGCGCGCAGGCGCGGCGACCGATTGGAAAGGTCTTCGGGCTGCAGGTATTCGATGCGTACTGAAGGCAGGCCTTTCACCTTCTCCGCAATTTGATCGAGCCAGCTCTTCCAGGCGCGCTGCTCTGCCTCGTGGTCGCGTTCATACCACTTGCGCACTGCCGCCAGCATGCCCATGATCTCTTCTTTGCCGACTTTGCAAGCACGCCCGTAATTGTGGTGTGGAGACGCCTGGAACCACGCCGCGCGAGTGAGATCACTTTGCCCGATAAGAAGTCCAGCGGCCTGGGGACCACGAAGGCACTTACCGCCGGAATAGCCGACGAGCGAAGCGCCATGCTGCAGGTGAATGTTCGGTACCAGAGGCTCCTCGGCGGCGGCATCGACAAATACGGGTATGCCTTTGGCTTTGGCAGTCGCGCAGATGGAAGGAATCGATAGAGGCCCGTTCTCCGCGGCGGGCGAAGAGAGGATGTAAACCATGGCGACCTGATTGGTAAGTTTGGAAGCGAGCTCTTCGGCGGAATCGACTTCAATAATCTCCAACCCGGTCATGCGAACACCGAAATCATATGGATTGCGGGAGTGCTTGGGGATGACGACCTGGCTTTTCCGGGGCTTGTAGGGAAAGGCCTGCGATAGCTCGGGGTCGGTACCGCAGGCGCAGGCCACTGTGGCGAGGGCGATGGCCGCTTCGCAGCCGGTGGTGACAATGGCGCTATCGGCGCCTGTAAGCCTGGCGATCTCAGCTCCTACCTTGGGCATGAGTTCGTCGAGGTGAATAAAATAGTTAGAGGCCTCGAACATAGCCTGTTTGACTTCGGGCAGAGAGCGAGAACCAGTGATGATGGTGAACGTACCGTGAGCGTTGATGATGGGGCGAACACCGAGCCGGGTAAAGAGATTGTCCTGGGGTGTGCCGGTGTTGCGAAGCGTGTTCCAGGAGACGCGAGACCCGGACTGCGCGGAAGAAGCAAGAGGGGCTATGGCCGCGATCGTAGACAGCGCACCAGTTTTCTTGAGCACATCGCGCCGGGTCAGCGGAGGGTTCGGCAAGGCACACATAAGGGACAACCTCCAGTCGAAAGTGGTCGGTTAGATGTAGGCGATCAGATCGATTTCGACCAGGGAATTGCCGGGGATACCGCCCGCGGGCGAGACGGTGGTGCGGACCGGAGGGACGTTGCCGAAGCGGCCTTTGTAGACGGTGTTCATCCGTTCCCAGTCCTTGATGTCGTTCAGATACACATTTACCTTAAGGACCTTGTCCATGGAGGAACCCGCACTGATGAGCGTTTTTTCCAGCTCGTCAAGGACATGCTTAGTGTGTTCTTCGATGGTTCCCTGAAAGTGCGCGCCCACACCAGCCAGGAACAGCATGCTGCCGTAGGAGATGGCGCTGCTGAACAGCGGCGTTTCGCCGTTCTTGGGCGGAGGACCCCAGGCTTTCTTTTGGGGCGCAGGCGTGCGCGCCTCGGCAGTGCCGGCGAGAACGGCGCTTCCGCCCAGAGCTCCGGCAGCGGCGGCGGCATTTTTCAGGATAGTTCTGCGATTTGCTTTCTCAGCCATATGCATTCTCCTCGACTGGTTTAGGTTTGGGAACGAAGCAGGGCGCGGCGAAGCGCGTTGGCAACGAGAGCATCCTCGCCGGGCTCGAGCATCCAGACGCCGACGACGACGGTGTTCTGGTCGGCGCCTTCGATGCGGCCGGTAACTCCGGTGGCGGGATTGAGTTCTATAGAGGGGCTCTGCACGCGCAGGAGGTCAGCGACCTCGAGGGGTTTGATGCCGACGGTCGCGGGATCGTAGTGGATGAGCAGGTGGGGAACGCGATTGGCTACCGGGGGCACATTGATGCTGGTGGTGAGCGATGGAATACCGGTTAGCGCAGCACGGATGCGGTCGACGCGCCGCATGCATTCGGCCTGGAGCGCATCATCGTTCTGGTCCAGGATCCAATCGACAGAGGCGACCATGCCCACCATCTGTTCCTTGGCAACCTTCATGCCGCGGCCGACGGCATCGCTGACAGGGCTGTCATTTGCGAGAGCAAGGTCGGTGAGTTTCTTGTTCCCGAGCAGCAGGCCGGCATTCTGAGGACCGCGCAGGCCCTTGCCGCCCGAGAAACAGACAAGGTCGAAACCCATCGCGGTGTAATTCCACAGGTTGGAGATGGGAGGAACGTCGGCAGCGGCATCAAGGTGACACGGCACATTGTGTTCATGAGCGATCGCAAGCCAGGTTGCACGATCGATGACGTCAGGCTCAGCTTCAGGGCCGGCGGCATTGAAGTAATTAGTCATGATGGTGCGGTCGCTGAAGGAGCGCTTGTAGTCATCCAGCCTGTCTACTTCGCGGATGGAGACACCGCAAATGAGCATGGCGTGGTCATATTCATAACGATGCTTCTTCTGGACGATGACTTCATAGCTGCGCGTTCGCGCCTGCTCGGGGATTTCGGCGCAGGACAGATTGCCCTTGGCGGCGATGCACGCGGCGGTGGCCAGGGTAAGAGCCGCTGACGCTCCGGAGGTGACGACCGCCCCCTCGCAACGCAGACGCCGCGCTATGTATTCGCCCGAGGCATGTTGAAGATCTTTGAGGCGCACCGGATGATGAGCGGCCAGAGCTACTGCCTGTTGCACAGAAGGCGGCATCACAGAGGCGGTGAGATACGTATAGGTCCCAGCAGCGTTGATGATCTTGGACACACCCAGTATGTCGTAGTAGTCGACCCCGGCAGGATCAGCCGGCGTTGCTGCTGCAGAAGGCAGAAACGCACCCGCTGCCGACATACCCGCAATACCAAGCAAACTTCGGCGGCTCAAGCGAGCCCGATTGGATTGGCCTTTGATGTCGGTCTCCTTTCTACCTTCGAAGGCGCCGTTTGACGCCTGCAATAACTTTTCCGGCCGACGGCACAGAGAAGGCTGCTCAGATGCGGCCGAACTGCTTGACTGCCTCCACGATAGACTGGAGCTTCTCAATGACGGGATACATCGCGTGCTCGGTGTAGTCAAGCTTCTGGGCTCGTTCGAGGATTTCGACCGCGCGGACACGAGGAATGACAACAACCCCATCTTGATCGGCGCTGATGATGTCTCCAGGCTGCACGGAGACGCCGTCGCAGCGCACCGGAGTATTGGCGCCCCCAAACCGGTAGTGCCCGACAGAGGTGGAAGGCACTACACCGGTGGCATAAACGGGAAAGCCAAGACGCTTGAGCTGCGGGAGGTCTCTGACGCCGCCATCGATGACAGCCCCAGCGAAACCGCGCGAGTGCATGGCAGTACCCATGAGGCCTCCCATGCCGCTATATCCTGCCCATCCTCAACCTGCATCACATAGACGTCGTCTTTATGGCCGCTGTCGATCGCGGCAAGCATGCCATCGAGTGCGTGTGGATCATTGTTTTCCTGTTTCACGAGTTGCACGGTGAGCGCTGTGCCTACGAACTTGGCCGGGAAGATGGCCTGCATGCTATGGGACAGATAGCGCTTTTCATGCAGAACCTGTTCCATGGCATCGGACACAGAGGCGACTTCAACCTGTCGGAAAGCGTCGAGGAGCGCTGGCTGATTGTGTTCGTAATCGGGAGGTGTGACGGCGGTCTGTCCCCGCAAGGCGTTGCCTATGCAGGCAAGGAAGCAGACAGCGACGATAGCTCCTGTTACCCATGCCGTTATCTTCGGGTTCACAAAGTCCCCCCTTTGTTCTGAGTTGCGCTGGGACGCCGGTAGCAAACAGCGGCAACAGTGCATAAGAAATATCAGAAGTTTATCGTGCCGGCCGGCTGAACCCGGGGAAAGCCGAATCAGTGCCCTTCGACGGGGCGAACGGGCTGGACGTGCATCGTAGTGAAGCGCCTGGCCCGCGCCGGGCTGAGGCGCGGCCCATCCCAGCGGTCGGCTGTCATGCCGTTCAGGTCGTACACGACCTTACCGTTGTGTATGGTTAGTTCGCAAACGAGTCTGTGAGTGCCGGGGAACACGGCATTATTCATATCCACGAATCCAAACTTGCCTTCCTGCATCCGGAGAACGGCAATGTCCGCGGGAGCGCCGACGGACAGGTTGCCAAGTTCGTCGTGCTGGATTTCATGAGCTGGATTAACGGTCATTTCCCGTACCACATCCTGCACAGATTGGCCCAGGGCCATCATCTTGTCGGCAACGTTCAACATGTCTTTCATACCGGCGTTCATACTTGCAATGTGAATGTCCGTCGAGATGGAGTCAGGCAGGAAGCCGCCCCGCACGAGGTGAACTGCGATGTTCCAGTTGAAGCTTCCGCCGCCGTGGCCGACATCGAAGTAGATACCGCGTTGGCGACCGGCTATCATGGCGGCGCTAGCTTTGCCGGTCGTGGCATCCTGCTCGCCGCGCAGTCCTGAGTACATGTGGGTATAGATGTCGCCGGGGCGCAGTACGCGCGAGAGAAGGTCATAGAGGGGCCGTTCCTTGCGATTAGCCCCATAGTCGATCATGACGGGAATGTGTGCAAGGTTGCCGGCGATAATCGCCTGCTCGTACGGTGTCCACTCGGGGCCTTCGAAATGGGCACTCTTGATACCAACGATCAGACCGGGATACTTGAGCGCCATCTTTCCCGTAGCGTCGCCGTCCATGTCGTCGTGGTTCTGCTCGAACTGCGGTCCTCGCATGCCGCTTCCCACGATATTGAGCATGGCCAGGACGCGGGTGTTGGCGCGATCGATAACGCGCTGCTTGAAGTCCTCGAAATTGCGCCAGCCAGAGCACCCCGCGTCAACGATGGTGGTGACGCCTACGCGGAAAGTGAAACCGTCGGGATAGATGCTGTTATCGCCGGCATAGGAATTACGCTCACCAGTCCCTGCGTAGACGTGGGTATGAATGTCGATCAGGCCGGGAGTGACATATAATCCCGAGGCATCGACCGCGCGAACTGCTTCTTCAGGGGCGATGGACCGAGCAACGAGCGCGATCTTGCCATCGAGGACCGCGATATCCGCGGGCCCATCGACGTGATTCCTGGGATCGATGACATGGCCATGACGAAGGACAAGATCGTACTTCTGCGCCGGGCAGGCAATACCGGCGCTCAGAAATCCCGCGCATACCATGGTCCGGAAGAGAAGCTTCTGCATCAAAGAGGCACCATTCGCCGCCGAAGATGTATTTTAGACTGCGGGCTGGCGCTTCGTCTCTCATGGGC
>Ga0207028_1108_pt1 | contig 18352 bp, 13 predicted proteins | sample Alteio_BWMinCont_41_FD_153287 | JGI IMG/M metagenome (GOLD analysis project Ga0207028, IMG submission 153287) | Enriched cells from forest soil in Barre Woods Harvard Forest LTER site, Petersham, Massachusetts, United States -... | ecosystem: Environmental > Terrestrial > Soil > Temperate forest >... | reverse complement strand
CGAACCAGAGAATCGGCGGGGTATTTACGAACTTCGAAGGCGGCGACTACGACAGGTTCCATTACTCCAGCACGACCGGGGCCGCGCTCAGTTCGATCAAATGGAAGCTCGATCGTCCATTTTTATTCTTTGAGAACGAGGTCTCATACAAGGGGCACCTGTCGGCGTATCATTCGCTGATTTTCGATTCGCCGCAGGGCGTCTCCACGAATGGCATACGGCCAGGCGCCGGCGTGAGCCACAGCTATTTTACGCTCCACTATCAACCAAGGTCGGTGGTGTCTTTCGATCTCTACCATAACTTCTTCCGGGATGTGCCCACAGCGGTAACCAGCATCGTCGGCACAGGACTGGTGGACAAACTGCTGTTTCAGGGAATCAGCGCAGGAACGCACGTGCGACCAAACCGATACTTCACCTTGTACACCACGCTGGGGGAGAGCGATAAGACAGGCGATGCGCATGGCTCGCTGAATGAGATGTTCGGCGCGATTTGGAACGAAGTTCCACGCACCGGGATCCGCGCCGACTTTCACTATTCCAAATTTGACAGCAACTTCGGGTACGGACACTATGCCGTTCTTTCGCTTTCGCGGCAGGTAACCAACCGGATGTTCTGGAACGTGCAGTTGGGGAAACAGGATGTGGTGTCGTCGCATACCTTGGATTGCTTCTCCAACTTTGTGGACGATTCGCTGGATATCAACCTTGGGCGACACTCGTATCTGCAGAGCGGTTACACGTATGTCACAGGAGACACGATGGACTATCGCCAGTGGTATATGAGCTGGGGATATCGCTTTGACCAGGGCAAGAGCAACCCGCAATTCGTGAAAACAGTGATGCCGCGTTGATCTATGACGGGTTGTCGACGCCCGGGCACAAGTGCATCGCCGATCGGCTTAAAAATGGGCCGGTCCTAATGATTGTGCCAACTTTTCATATTAATTGAGGAGAATTTCCATGTTGAGCATTCGAGAACTATCCCTTTTTGATGCAGCGGTTGAGGCAGCGGAACGCTGCCGAGTGGAGGCGAAAGCCACCGTCACGGAAAACCAGGAGAAATACGCAGACTTGAGCCAACAGCCTTCGGGCTGGTGCGTGGTCACTCAGAAAGGACTCTGGTCGCGCGCCTACCATAACGGTTACGGAGAAGGAAGACTGTCGGACTAGAAGCTGAAACTGGTTTCAGTGCGCGCCAAGCTTCACGCTGCGCAGGCGCTGATACAGTTCCGAATCTGTGCATTTTAGGATTTTGAGATGTCTCCCCCACGATTTGCCCATCTTGGGCGCTGAGAGACGCCACCATTGTCGATGAGATAATCTGAGGCTCTCAGCTACAGAAAGAGTCGGAACTATGCATGCTCTACGCAAATTGCCTCGCGTCTTTGTCGTCGATGACGAACCGATCATCGCATCTTCCCTCGCTGCGATCCTGACCTTGTATGGCCTCAACGCCACATCATTTACTCAGCCTCACGACGCTGTAAAGGCTGCTACTTCTGATGGTCCCGATCTCCTCATCTCCGACGTAATAATGCCGCTCTTGAACGGGATCGAATTGGCGATTCAACTAAGGGCAATCTGTCCAAACTGCGAAGTCTTGCTTTTCTCGGGGCAACCCGCTACCGTGAGTTTGATTGAGACCGCGCTCGCTGCCGGACATGATTTCGAAGTTCTTCACAAGCCGGTGCACCCGGCTGACCTGCTTAAAAAGATTCAGACGATCTTGGGAACTGTTAACCAGCCCAAGCCACTCAGCTTGCGCTCAATCGAAGGAACGCCCAAGGCATTGACTTTTCATAGAATTTAGGCCGTTAGGCCATCCAGCGAGTCGGCCCAGGCTTGTAACATCTCGCGCCTTGGCTCTGCACACTGTGCCCGGTTGTAGATGCCCCGCACGGCTTGATCTGGGCTAGCAATTCCACGGCCTGGCGGCTCAGGTAGACGATCTGGGCCGTCGTCTTGCTGTGCGCCTCTGGGATTTCCCACTCACCGCGCTCAAGGTTGAATTCTTCTCAGCGCGCCTGGCGCATCTTTCTATTTCTCGATGACACCGCATGCGATGCGATCACCGGAGTTCCCCGAGGGATCGGACGTGAGATCGTCAGCTTTGGCATGGATGACGAGTGACGTCCCACCGTCGTGGAACAGCGAATTAGGGCCATCGCCGAGTGTGACCCCTTCAATCGAGAACGTGGCTTTTGCCTTGCCGCTCGGATCAACATTGAGATTCGCTAGATCGCCGAGGTGCGGATGAGGATCTTGCCCGTTGTGAATTCCATGATGTGCGCTCGTCGGGTTGAAGTGGCCGCCGGCCGACGTGAATGCCGGTCCATCGCACTTGCCGATGGTATGAATGTGAATGCCGTGTTCACCCGCGGTCAGTTTCGAGACGGTGACCGCGATCTTGACACCATTGGCGGTAGAAGTGATCTTTGCGGATCCGACTTTTGCGCCCTGCGCGTTCACGATGTTGGCATGGGCTGCTTTTGGTGCATCTTCTGCCAGTGTCACGATCGCTGGGAAGATCGCTGGAAAAAGGATCAGCAGGGGGACAGTCAAAAACCTAGGGTGCATTGGATTTCTCCTTCAGGGACTGTTCGTTAGTTTAAGGCGAGGCCATTATCGCACGTGAGAGGCGCAGTATATGGTGCATTGAAAGGCAATTGGGATTTATTGACTGCTAGAAATTGAACTTCACCGCCCCCTGCAGAATCCGTGCCGACGAAGCACTGATGGCATTACCGAAGGTCGAGCTGCCAATGTTGCCATCGACTGCGCTGGGTCCGTTGAACTGGGTGTGGTTGAAAACGTTGAATGCCTCTAGCCGGAAGAGCAGCGACTTCGATTCTGAGAGCGGCAAATTCTTGGCAACCGCAATGTCGAAGTTTTCTGCGCCTGGGCCATAAAAGAACCGCCGCTTTGCGTTGCCTGGAGTGCCGAGCGCATTCATGCTGAAGGCGGTTGCATCGAAGTAGTTGTTTCCCGCCTTGCCGCGTTTGCTGTTCAGCTGAAGCGCGCCGCCACTGTAGTCAGGTTCGTCAATGCTGCTGTTGTTTACCCCATTGGGATTTGTGCCAATCAACGAATTGTCGCCGTTGTTCGTCATCGTTACGGGAAAACCGCTCGCAAAACGGGTAATTCCGGAAATCGTCCAGCCCCGAGTTACACGATTGGAATGCCAAAGGAGGTCGAACGGCAATTGATATTCATAGCTGAGAACGAAGTTGTGTTTGACGTCGAAGGACGACAGCGCGTAGCTGAGCGCGGGATTGAAAGGGTTGACCTCCTCGCCGATATTGGAGGATTGATCAATCGACTTGCTGTAGGTGTATGCCGCGGAGAACTCGAGCCGGCCGCTGGTGTGGTGGGCGCTGAGTTCAAGGGCGTTATAGTTCGCATGGCCGATTGTCGTTTGCAGCCCATTACTCCCAAAACTCGGCCCGAGGGGCCCGCGCGTTCCGTTCACCTGCCCACCTCCGATCGGGTAATACACCGAGTTTTCCCCGCCCGCGCCGCAGGTGAGTGTTCCGGGTTGCACTTCGCTCGGCTGGCTGAGGCTCAGGCAAAGCGCCGGATTGCCGGGATTCGGTTCGATCAATACACGTTGACGATGGCTGGAAGTGCCGATATAACTCGCGTTAAGCACCGTGTTGGGCCCAGCCTGGCGCTCAATCGAAAGCATCCACTCTTCCGTGTATGGCACGCGGTTGTGCAAGTCGTACCCTGGGATGCCGCTGATCGGCTCATAAGCGCTCCAGCTGACGTTTCGGTCGGGATTGGCGCGTGAAGCATTCAGCTGCGCGAGCATATACGGAAAGGGCTGACCGTAGTCCTTCCCATCGGCGGCGGTGACAAATGGCGTTGCAAACAACGGCGGAGCGGGACTGGAATAGGTAGTGCCGTAGGGAGCATTTGCGGCCAGGACGCTGATGGAGAGCGCATCGATCGCGGCATAAAAATTGCCGAAGCTGGCTCGAACGCTCGTCGTTCCAGGAGGCCCCAGCAGCTTTCTCAATGCACTGCCGGCACCGCCCTGGGGCGACCATGCTACCCCGACGCGCGGCGAGAACCCCAGGTTGCCGATGGGAGCCAGCGTGCGCGCAATTCCCGGGTCTCCAGGATAGAGAATGCCTGGGGGCGCACCCGGAAACACAATGGACTCCTCGCCCTCCTCAAACGTAGAAATCTGATTGTACTTTTCGATCCAAGGTGCGATGCGGTCCCAGCGAAGCCCGTAATTTAGCGTGAGACTCGGCAGCGCGTGCCAACTGTCCTGCGCGAACATGCCAACATATTTGTTACGCGCATAGAACGGGTTGAGTTGGCTCTGGTTGTACTGGCTGGGCACACCAATCAGGAAGTCCGCGAAGTCCACGCCGGTTTCCGTGCCGGAGAAGACAAAACTGCCGTTGAATTGCGCGATTGGGTGTGCATTCACCTGGTCGGCGTGAAATTCACCGCCAAACTTCATTGAGTGGCTGCCGAGCACCTTTGAGAAAGTGTCCGCTTCCTGGTACGTGTTGTTGGCCTGAATCAGTTGGTTGGCAGCGGCGCCGGCGGAGTAGCCGTTGAAGTTGAGATTCTCGACGCTTTGCCCCTTGGGATCGAGAGCCACAATACTGGCGCTCCCCGCGGCATTCTCAAAGCCCTGTGAGATCAGGCTGACGCCGCGTCCTCCCACCGGTTGCCCCAGGTTAGTAAAGTCGCGCAGGTAGCTCATGTTAAATTCGTTTACCGTTTTGTTGTTGATCGCCTTGGTTGCACTCAGTGCCAGAAGTTGCGCCCGACCCGTGGTCAGCGCATTGAAGCCGGGAACGCTCGCACCGCTCTGCGCGGTTGGATAAGGGTTATCGAGCGTGAAGCCGTCGACAAAGTAGTAAGCCGTGAGCAGGCCCCAGCGGGTATTCGCATCCATGCGCGCCCCCACCTTGTCGTCCCGCAGGGTCTGGTTGTAGGCGGAAGTGGCAAAGCCTTTGGTGGTATTCGGCGCCGGAATGTATTGGAGCATTCGTTGCGCCGGAACAGACCACGCGCTCTGCGGAATTTGCGCGTTCCCGAACACGCATTTCCCGGCCCGCGCATCTCCCTCGGAGCAGCCGTTGAAGTAGTACGGTTCGCCTGAGGACACGGTGTAGCCGAGCTTTTTCGTCAGCAGATCGGCAAAGTAGGAGCCGTTCACCGTCCCGGTCAGTAGACTTTTGCCCTTGGTGTCGACAAAGTCGGAAACATCCCCCGTCCGGTCCGCATTCGACGGCACGCTGATCTCTCCAGTATCGACGCCCCGTGTCATCCGAGTCCCCTGATAGTCCAAAAAGTAGAAGAGCTTGTCGTGGCGAATCGGTCCGCCGAAGGTTCCGCCAAACTGGTTCTGGCGGTAGGCCCCACGCGTGGGCGAAAGGTAGTTCCGCGCATCGAGATTGGTGTTGCGCAGAAAGTTGAATGCGCTGCCGTGGAATCCGTTGGTCCCGGATTTTGTGACCACGCTGATCTGTCCTCCGCTGAATTCCCCATACTCAGCATCAAAGTTGCTGGTCACGATGCGAAACTCGGAAATGGCGTCGAGGTTGGGAATAATGGCGGTACCGGCGTTAACGTCCTCTTCCGCGTCACTTCCATTCACACTGAAGTAGTTGGAGGTTTCGCGTTGTCCGTTGACGGAAATCGTCCCTGGGTTGAGAGTTCCAGACGGGTCGAGAATGGTCGCGCCAACGTCCTGAACAGTACTGGAACTCATCGTCGTTGATGGAGCTACGCCGGCCTGCAGCGAGAGAAGATCGGTGAAGTTGCGGCCATTCAATGGCACGGCAGTCATCTGCCGTCCGCTGATCACCTCGCCCAGTTGTGTGCTGACCGTCTCGACATGCAGGGTATTGTCCGTCACACTTACCGTCTGCGAGGAGGTACCCATTTCAACCGAAACATCGATCGTAAGAGATGCAGCCGTATCCAGCACAATATCCCGGCGCTGATAGGTTTGAAATCCGGAAGCCTGCACCTGCAACTCATAGCGGCCAACCGGCAGTACCGGCAGGGTGTAATATCCCCTGGCGTTCGTGCGAGTCTGATGCGATATACCGATGTTCAGTTCCCGAACCGTTACATTTGCATTGGGGACAAGGCTTCCCGTAGGGTCCTTCACAGTGCCGGACATGCTTCCGGCAACGGCTCCCCAGGCAACGGCAGCGACAACAAAGAGAAAGCAACTCAGCTGAAATGCAAATCGACCGCGGTTTTTCGAGGGACTCAATTGGAATTCCTTCGGTTGCTTCGTGCGTCTCGGAGGAGCCGTAGCTCGACTACTCGAAATGCCCTTAATATGCGACCAATTCGGTCTCCATTAAATATACGACATAAATGGTCCGTATTTGAAGTGATCTGGATCACCGCATAGGTTTTGGCGCTCGGCGGGCAAAACATCGCATCGGCTCCAGGAATCATCGCACCTGTTTAGTCGCGCAACAGAAGACCTTCCGAGTCCAGGCTGTTGGTCGGAAGGCCGTTCACTCGTACCGAATACGAGCTGCCCGGTCGGTGTATGCAATCCCCCACCGTCGTAATCGCTCAACAACTTTCGGTGATACGCCGGCATCACGGAACCGTTTTGCAGACTCCCATGCTTTCCCGCCGCTGATATCGCTGTATGTTCGGGATGGACTGTATGAGCGCGGAGGCATTCCAACCGGCAGATACTCGGCTATCGGGTATTGCAGATTCTTGTCCAGCCATGCAGTAAGCAGCGACGTGGTTAGATTCCGGTGTACGTCAATTGGCAGTGGCTTAAAGATTGGGTCCCAGCCTGGGCTGATCATGATGCGGGGATCGATATTCTGGTCCGGGCGCCAGCCTTGCCTTAGGTCGCCGGGGCCCAGGCGGGGGTCGGTAGATTGCAGTGCCTTGATGACGGCCACAAGGAGCCGCGCCGCTTCCGGCTGGTGGGTCTGGACATAGAGGTCTTGGAACCGGCCGATAACATACTCCCAGTCCATCGGGCTGTGATCCCTGTGCTGATGGTTACCGCTATTCAAGACGATCTGCAACTCATACCAAGCCGCAGTGAAATACTCGTTGGTCACCACGCTACCGCCAACCCCGGCCGGACCATACGGAATGTGGGATTCCGATGGAGCAGTCTCTGCCGGAACGGTGTTGCACCACATGCGAGGGTCTGCAGTCGAGCCAAAGAGTTCGCGCCCGCGCCCTTCGAGCCCAAATTCCTGCATCATTTCCCATGTTCTTACGAGCTGCCACTGCTGGGTCGAGTAAACCCTGTCAGTCAAGGCCGGCGACCATCCCGTTTCCGTTATGGAAAGGCGTCGAAGCAAGGCGCGCCTGGACTGAGACCACTGCGCGAAAGCGGCCAGCACGGGGCGAATGTTGCCGTTTGCATTCCGGGCCGCCGTCAGGAGGGCGCGTAGTGACTTCTTGCCCATTCCGAGTTCGTTCTACGGACCTTCCTCCACTCCATACAAGGCTCCAAATGCGCTCCGTGTGAAGGACGGTCCCCAGGCATCCTTGGGATGTACCCGGGGCAGCCACTCGCTCCAATCCGGCAACTCGAACGCGATCGGAATCTGGCGAGCATTGAGGCTGCCATCGGGTCGAAAAAGTTCTGGGGTAATCTTTCCCGCAAGTTCCGCGAGGTTTGAGGCATTTTCGGACAAGCCTAGAGTTGCCGGGTTCGTTCGGCCGCTGTACTGGCCCAGCAGGTAAGGAAATGCGTCGGTATCGTGTTCGAGAACCCAGACGAGTCCGGCGCCCGCCGCCCAGGTCGAGATCGGTTGCTCGTCCAGCGCCGGCCGCGGCTGGTAGGGAGGGTTCCACGGGCGACCAGGATTTGGAACCGGCAAGCTGCGGATGTAGCTGGCGATCTGCTCGCCCTCGAGCGTTGACAGACCATGGAAGCGCGAGCGGGTCACATTGCTTTCATTGGAGAAGTTGAAATACTTCAGATCGCGCCCATCCTGCGCATGACAATCCGCACAATGCGCCTGAATCCTTGGACTGTTTGGGAAGCTGCTTGCCTTCAGTGAGGCGCCGCGCCAGAGTTCCCGTCTAGCCTTAATGGAAGCTGCGTCGGGTGAAGGTGGCGCCCAGGATTCGGGTTCGTCCTCTGCGAAATCGTCTTCCGGGAGTATCTTCTTTCGATCAACGGTTAGGAAGTTCCATGCCAGGACGCGATAGCCGCTGGCGAACCCATGCGTCCGGTTAAACCGGAAGCGAATTGTGTTCTGACCATCGACGACAATGCCGTTCGGAACGGGGAGCGTCATCGCAAGGGTCGCGAAGCCGCCGATTCCACCGAAACTCCTGCCCGGCTCGGCGACTGCGACTGTGTCGTTATTAAGGGGCAACCAGGAGCTCAAGTTGACTTGGACACTGGCCTGATCCGGGTACCGCAGCCCATTGATCTGCATCCAGAGAGATTGCACTGACTCTGCCTGTCCTGCCCTGAGAATTACAGTGCTGCTCACCGTCGTGCCATCGGCACCCAAGACCTCGATCGGTAAGACTACCCTGTCCGTGTAGGTAGAGGGAGATCCGACGGAAACCGCTAGTTCAGACAGGAACGGAGGCACGCGCAGCTTGTGCCAGCCGGTCGCACAAAGGATGCGAAGGATCTGCGCGGGACCCCCATGCGGACTCTTGCAGCATGTTCGCCCAGGCACCTTCTTCCGAGGCAAAACAATACTTGAGGCTCCGGATTCAATCGGCCGTGACTCAATGTCAACTAACATATCCTCGTCTTGCTTATGGTACAGCTGTCAACCAGATGGAATAGGGTTCTAACCGGCGCATACAGAGCGTCCTGTCAGAAGAGAAAATCGACCCCCGATAAGAGCTGGTTGGCGCGATAAAACGTGGTCGATGATCCGACCGGCTGTTCGTAGTTGAACGTGAATTGCGTTTCCAGCTTGATATTCGGGCGGACGAGAAAATATACGGCCGGACTGAAGCTGTTTCGCGTGTCATACCGCGAGATCCCGTTGAGCCGATCGGTGGGAGAATTCACGGCGTCATAACGCATCAGGCCAATCAGCCACGGATAAAACCAATATTCGGCTTCGACGAAACCACCCGAATACGTGACCGGAGTCGCAGATGCAAAACCCGAATTGTCTGCGTTCAGTACTTTATTGTCATCGTGGGCATGCAAATAAAGCCCCCAGAGTTCGAACTTATCTCGGAACTTGTAGTCGACTGCACCACCCGCCTTATAGAATGGTTCGTGAATCACCGGCAGTCCGGGAAACAGCGAGCCAGCTTGGTTAAGCTCGTTCTTTCCGAAATATCCGAAACCATCAAATCGAATGGAAGTATGATCATGAACCCCGGTCTTGCCGGCGGCCTGAACCTCCTTTCGCACTGCGGGATCTCGCTCAAGATCGAAGCGTTGCGAGAAGTGGGCGTAGATATCCTTGGAATTGTGTCCTACCGACGGCGACGCTGTGCCGTACACTGCGTTCTCCCCGTCCACGACGGCGAATGACCACCAAGTGTATCCACGGTTCGGATATCCACCGAACTCTATCCCGGTTTGCGGGCTCGCGAAGGTAAATGGATTGTTCGTCGTTCCCGGCAGCGGGCCGGAACCCGACGGATTTACATTGGCGAGCTCAGTGTAAATTGGGTAACTGGTAAGATTGATGGTCCGTGCCTGCGTGAAGGGTAGGTCAAGCTCATACTGGCCATATCGGACATTGAGATTGTTCGGAGGAATATGCAGATAATGGCCGAGAAAGTCATTAGCTTTGATGTAACCATCACCGAGACCTCCAGCCGCTCCGGACCCGCCTGTGGAGATGTCATTGTCGATCCAGAAAGAGATGGAGGGCCCGAAGCTTCCTGCTGCAATGATCGTAAGAGTATTGGGAGTGAAGAGGGTCGTTGATGGGCCAGCGGGAGAGACCACCTGCGTAGGTTCAGGGCTGTTGTACGAGAAGTAGCCGGAATACCGAAAGGCGATGGGGAGAATTGGAAGTTCGCCCGGATAGATCGAATTCGGGAAGGACTCTTTCTGCGCCTGCGCGCCAAGCAAAAGAGGCGGATCCTTGACGAACTGCTCGTCATCCTTGGGGAACTTGAACCCGTTGATCTTGAAAGCCCGTCCAAAATCATTGAGCTCGGGCCAGTTGTTGTGGCACGTCGCGCAGGAGGTGCGATACTTCCGTGCGAAGGCGGGAATCGCCATCATGCTAGGCGTTAAGCTCTGAAACGCGATCAAAGCACCGAGAGCTAAAAGACCCCGAATTAGAAACACTCTCGAAATCCGATTCATCATTTCTCACGCCTTTCCCAACGCAAATACGGCCTTGACCTATCAAAAACACGCACCGGTTGATACTGTGGATCCCATGCGTCGTACGCGCTGCAACGACCATCGTGGTAGATACGCTTGTATCTGACAGAACATCGATGCTTGTAAAGGTTAGCTGTCGTCGGATCTCCAATTATTTGGCCAATAACAATAAGTCTGTAAAGTGTTGTAAATACTTTTAAATGCCTGTAAATACATGTAATACCTTGTCAAGAAGGCCGACGACTATTTCATATGAGATCGTTTGATGAGTTATGCGACTGAGTCAAAAGAGCATTACCTGACTGTAAGTGCGAAAAATTGAACTGGTATTTACTACCTGTTTCCAAAGAAACATTAAGATAACCTTAAGGACACGGTCACGACTGTGCCCTGATCCAGGACACTTTGGACTCGAATCTCGCCACCCGCAGCTTCAACAATGCTCTTGCAGATGGCGAGTCCCAGTCCAAAACCGCCGGTTTCTCGCGATCGAGATGGATCCTCGCGATAAAAGCAGTCGAAGATCTTGGAGAGGTTTTCCGGAGCGATTCCCGAACCGAAGCCTTGCACGACCAGCCAGGCCTGTCGATGACCAATTCCCCTCGGCCGCACCGAAACAATCACTTCAGACCCCTTGGGGCTGTGCTGAATTGCATTCAGAATGAGATTTGAAGAGAGGATCTGGGCGCCTTCAGGTGGTAGTCTTACTGGTACTCCCTGCTCAAATGAAGAACGGATCTGGACGCCTTTTGTCTCGGCGTATTTGCCCAGCTTTTCCGCTGCTGCCTCGAGATGCTGGGAAAGGTCAATTGGTTCGGGTGGTGAACCTGATCTCTCTTCGAATCGAGCGAGCGTTAGCATGCGGGAGACTAACTCTTCCACGCCCTCATTGTCTGCCAGTACCTGGTCTAAGCCACTCTGATACTCCTCCGCTGAACGCAGTCTAATTCCGAGAACCTGAACCGTGGACCGCACAACAGCGACGGCGGTCTTAAGTTCGTGTGCGGCTGGCATCACTTCTGAACTGGTGTTCTGTTTCAAAAGCAGCCCGTAAGCTGCCGACCATTGTGGTGAGAGCGTCTGCCAGAGGCCGCAGTTCCCGAAGGCGCATTGCCGCTCTTGGAGCATTCCTTGCGTCTGAGCGATCTCATCCCACCTCCTTTCGGCGGAACGATCGGTTGAATGTTGGCCGGAGTATAGCATTTGGAATGAACGTTAAAGGAAATAACTTCATTGTATCGGGTCAGTCTTAAGCTAGTCTTAAGCTTTCCGGAGTATGCTTTGTGATGCCACGCCCATCGTTTCCTCGGAAATGGGCGAATGACACCTTGGTCCTCATGCTGAAACCTGATAGGTCTTGGGTAACATGCCGGACAAAGTTCCCCGGCCTAGCTTGTTAACTCCCAACGCCTGGCGATTCTTGTTAAGTGAGGCATGCGATTCAAATCGTTAACGTTGCCTTTGTTGTGGCTGAGGGTGTAGGTCATGCCGTGTAGTGAGAATCTAGCAGATGGATGTCCCTAAGTTGCTGCAACGCGTGAAGGTAAAGGATAGGGCTGAAGTCTTCCTTGTTTATCGGGTTCACGTCGCAGACCAAACAGCAGACTTGGTGCGCCTCGGGGCGGACATGGTCGAGCGCCAAGTGCGATGGGCCATGCTAGGTGCACTAGCGGAAGACACAGCGGAAGATGGGAGCGAGTAATCCAGGAGGATGATGACAAGGAAAGACGAAGGTGTGCGGTACTGAGAAAAGGCTTCCCCGCACGTTTTTTCTAACCCCCCTCGTGGGTGTGCGGAGAGCGACCGCTACCTCTCCGGATATCGCGCGAAAGCTTGACATCTTTTTTACTTGCTCGCACGCATTGAATGAGTTTAAATGCAGGGCCTGGAAGGGTCGGACTTTAGGTAAAACCTATGCACGTTCCCGGTCTGCTGGAAAGAGTGCACCTCAGCGGTCTGGATGAGGTGTTCTTGGTAATCCGGGTGGATGACACGGCGCAAGAGGCGGACCTATTGCCGGTTGTCTACAGGCGACATCCACTGGAGGGTGTGCCGTTCATCCTCATTGAAGCGATTCCGGGTTGTGGTCCCCCGCGCCTGCGAGATGACTAAACAGGTCAGCACAGGACAGACACGCCGAACGGCTGGCGAGGGAAACGCGCCACCGAATAGAGCTATGGATCTCTATCTACGTGGGTTTTATCTGTGGCAGCTTCATATTTCTGGGATTCGAGGCCCGTGATGTTACGAATTGTGCTTTGGGCATGCGGGGCAGCGATAGCTATGTACTTGGCGTGGAACTTCCTTCAAATCCTCGTCGGCAGTTTCAGAGAGCGCCGATCAGACAAGAACAAGAAGGTCAACCACACTACTTAGGTATAGCTGTTTGGGTTATCTATGGCCGTTCATAAGCGGGTGTCCTGACAGCCCCTAGAGTCAAAGCCATGATTAGGACGCGATTTGCTGGCCGTTGCCCGGATTGCAACGAGGTCATAAGGGAGACGGGTGGATGGCGTGAATGATCGATCCGGTTTTTGTCATCGAAGATGACAAAAGAGTCAGGTGTTTACCACCGTTACACTCGCTCTTGCATCACGTCTAGTAGATAGAGGTAGGTGGTTTGATTGCTTGAAATCGCGCGAGCGTTCAAGTTCTTGTCGGTCGCTCGTCCTTCATTGTTGGCGTTGTGTGTCTTGGCGGGCTTGACTGCTCATGCGCAGGACAGTCTTAAATCTACGGCCGACGACAGCGCTCCTCCAAGTGCCCCGCAACCCGCACAAGCTGCCGGTCAGGCCGGATCAACCGGCCGTTCGCAGATTAGCACCGGGATTATATCCGGGACGGTGATCGACACGACTGGAGATGTGTTGCAGGGTGCGCAGGTCAGGCTGGCGGGTCCATTGAGTGTAGATGTGTGGACCGTCGTGTCCGGAAATGATGGGCAGTTCGCTTTTACCGGCTTGCCGCCGAGTACATACAAGATCACAGTGACCGGGTCTGGGATGAGCACATTCATTTCGGACCAGATTCAGTTGCATGCAGGCGAGGTTTGGATTGTGCCACCGGTTACCCTCACTGTGTCAGGCGGGTCCACCAGCGTAACCGTCACGGGAAGCAAGGAAGAACTCGCCGAGCAGCAGGTGCACATTGCGGTGCAGCAGCGCATCGGTGGGGTCATCCCAAACTTTTACAGCTCCTACGAATGGAACGCGCCGCCGATGCAAACGAAACAAAAGTTTCAACTGAGTGTCCGGTCGATTATCGATCCGGTTTCGTTCTTGATTGTGGCGGGAATCGCCGGTGCCGAACAATACCATAATGTTTTCCCGGAGTATGGCGGCGGAATTGAAGGGTATGGAAAGCGGTACGGTGCCGCGCTGGCGAATCACGTTTCAGCCACCCTGCTGTGCAGAGCTGTCTATCCTTCCATCTTTCATCAGGACCCACGTTACTTCTACAAAGGAAAGGGAACCATCCGGTCGCGCGCGTTCTATGCAATTTCCGCCGCAGTGATGACCAGAGCCGACGATGGCCGCTGGAAGCCTAACTACTCCAACGTGCTCGGCAACTTCTCAGCGGCAGCCATTTCCAACCTCTACTACCCGGAGGCCGATCGCGGAGCTTCGTTGGTCCTTTTCAACGGATTGGCAAATACAGGCGCAGATGCTGCTGCGAATCTGATTCGCGAATTCTTTCTGAAAGGAATTACGACGCACGTCCCCAAAGTGGTGAACGGCCAACCATGAGCGAACCGCGCGCCCGGGGGTTCCGCAAAGTTGCGAACGAACGAAACGTCGCTGAACGCGGAAGGCGTGTAGCTGAGATCTGTCCCATCATTCCATTCATCGCGCCGCCATGAATCAAGTTCACAACCATGTTTGCACCGCACGTGTGCACGAGGTGATATGCATAATGAATGTGTTTCCACCCGCTCGCGTATCAATGCATTTCTTTAATTGACAATATTCTTGCGAGCATATCCAAAACGAAGGAGCTTATGATACTCTGAGCCCGGCAAGAGAGCTAGACCCACGCGAGCTTCGCATCCCACCGCTCACGATCTCGCATACATAACCAAAGCTCAAGCCCGACAACACTACAAGTTGGCCATCCTTCCTCCTTGGAGTTTCGGCGAACTTATAATATTGCCACCCTTCTCATCACTTAACCTTGGAGAGCTTTCGGGAAGTTCGACGTCAGCTTCGAAAGTGGACCGGTCTCAAACCCAATCAGGCCGGATCAAGTGACCTACCCTCAGTCCCGGAGGATTACATTCATTTCGTTTATTCAGCGGTGTAAGTCCGTGCGCCTCGGTTGAGAAAGTACAACTCACACAAATGGCATTCCTCCTTCAGTAGCTTGGCGGAGCCACGGAATTGTTGTGCTCTTTCGAGGGCCGACGATCGCTGAAGGAGACCGACGAACTCGACTGGCGTCGTGCGCCCCATCACGCCAGCGCTGACGCCGGCAATCGCGTCTCTGCCGGGCACAGGAAATGTGTGTCTCTAAGTCAACCGTACAAGCCTTCAACCTTTTAACACCCATGAGGTGATTCCAATGAGATCTAAAAAGAACAAAGGGTACTTAGTTGCGTTCATCGTCAGCGTGTGCGTCATGCCGATCGTCGTCTGGGCATTCAACCCCAATCCCCCGCTGAACAGCTCGAGCGCACCTGGAGAGTCGACCTGCGCAAGCTGCCATAGCGGCGGCGCCCAAGCAGGCCACGTCGCCATCACTGTTGCCGGCGGCAACACCTATACACCCGGCGCGGCGAAACAAGTCACTGTCATCATCACCGATCCCAATGCAAATAGATGGGGCTATGAAATCACCTCCGTCGAGGCATCTTCCACCTCCACCGGCACGGGCACCTTTACAGCGTTGGACTCCAACAGCAATGTTCGCCCGTCAGGAACAAAGTCCTACGCCGCCCAGACCAACGACGCCGTTTCGACCTATCAATTGAGCTGGATGCCGCCGGCCTCAAGCGTTGGCAACATTACCTTCTACGTCTCGTCCGTGGGAGGCACTGGAAGCCCGAGTAGCGATTCGGTCTATAACTCCAGCCTGACGCTGACCCCGGCGGTCACGACGTCGCCGAGCCTCTCGCTCAGCCCCTCAACGTTGAGCTTCTCCGCGACGGCGGGCGGAACGGCGCCCGCGGCCAAAACAATCGCGGTAGCCTCGTCGACCAGCACGGCGCTCAGCTACACGGTTTCGACAACCAGCTCGGCTACGTGGCTCTCCGCCACTCCCGCCAGCGGCAGCACGCCGGGAACCATCAGCGTGTCTGTCAATCCTGCGGGTCTGACGGCCGGCACTTACACCGGGAGTGTCACCGTTGCCAGTTCGGGAGCTTCGAATTCACCGCAGACTGTTGCTGTGACCTTCATGGTTAGCTCGACATCGAAGCCCAGTCTCACCCTCAGCCCGGCATCGCTGTCGTTTGCCGCTTCAACCGGAGGCACGGCTCCTGCCGCGCAGAACATCGCGGTCTCGAGCAGCAGCTCGGCTCTTAGCTACACGGTTTCCACAACCAGCTCGGCAACCTGGCTAACGGCTACGCCCGCTTCCGGCACAACTCCGGGAACGGTGAGCGTTGCCGTCAATCCGGGGGGCCTGGCTGCCGGCACCTACAACGCCAGTGTCTCCATAGCTTCGACAGGCGCTGCCAATACCCCGCAAACCGTTCCGGTCACGCTCACCGTCTCCGGCGCGGGAGGAGGAGGGACGCTCTCCACAATGCCGCGTTCTCTCCGCTTCACGGGTCGCATGAACGGGAGTAATCCGCATCCGCAGTCGCTGCACGTCACCAGCACCGGCAGCGTGCACAGCTTTACCGCCAAGGAGTACGGCGCCACCTGGTTAACCGTCACTCCCGCCGCCGGCGCAACTCCGGGTACGCTGACAGTGAGCGTCGATACGGCTGACCTGGTCCCAGGACACTACGCCGCTGTGATCGGAGTGTCGGCTCCGGGTGCGACGAGCAAATTCGTTCCTGTGATGCTGACGGTCCAGTCGGGTGATGGGGGCGGCGAGGATGGAGGCGGCGAGACTGACGACAGCAACTTCATGGCCGCCGCTTACACCGACGATCCTGGCAACACGGGCGGAGTGGCTGCGCAATGGGTAAGCGGCGCGGGCGTTCCCTCCAACAACCCCAACGATCCAACCAATGAAGGCCTGCTGCTTACCAACAACGTGCCGTCCTCCAGCAAGGCTCGGGCGGGTGCTCTCATCACAAACGTCCAAGGCATCAACCTCACCGCCCTGGGCTTCGACATCCGCCAGGCCAGCCTGTGCTCGGCCCACGGACCGTACTTCATCGTTCAAACCCAGGACGGCGTGAACCACACGGTCGGCGGATGCAACACCAGGAACATTCAACCCGCTCCCGCAGCCGGGTGGACACGGTTCCGCTTCAACCCGGCCCAAGCCTCGCCGCCCATCGGCCCGGGCGAGACCGTCAAGTCGATTTCACTCATGATGGATCAAGGCCCGGACAAGAACAGCGGCCACGCAGTGCTCGACAACCTCAACATCAACGACAAATTCATCGGCCACGAGTAAACATAGCCAACAACCGTAACAACCACTGCGGCGGCCTGTTCAGAACAGGCCGCCGAGTTTTGCGCGTCAACGCAAGCTTGTGTGCGGGAGTACCAGCCAAACCCGCCTAACTACGGCTGGCAATGCGATCAAATGTCTCAGTCAGCTTCGCCGACTGAATGTCCGAAACGTCCACACCGTATATATTTCTAATTTTTTGCGCAGAGAGCATTGTTTGTCTCTTCCGAATCGACCATACCTTTCGCCCGACGGCCGCCAGATTGTGTACACGAGGCGTTTCCAGTGGAATCTGGACGTATACATAGAACCGTAATCAGTTTGGCGGGGCCCGCGACGGACCGCACGCCACGAATGACCGACTTGCTTCTAACGTTCATGTTCCGAAGAGCCCACATCGTCCAATGGTTACCAATCCTTCGGGTGGCCATGCTCATCTACGACGAGCGATTTGGACCCCGGCGGCAAAACATGCAGCAAGTTCAAGAATTCGATGACGATGTTCTGCAGGTCGGCGGACAGGGCGTCGAACGCTTGTCACTGCCCCAGAGCTTCACCATCGTGTGCTTCGACGGCTTCCCTGGCCGTGGTGAACTTCCCGTGGTGCATGAATGCCCCACCCCGGTTATAGAAGCCCCAGAGTTTACGCGTGATGAATTTGCAGTTCCCCGCAAAAATCCGTCGGAGCCTGCAGGCTGGTTCTGGTCGAGGGGTTCGCACTCCGGGTCTGTCGCAGCGTCGCTCGTGCTGCTGATATCGTGGAGCTTGAGATCAGTGTAATTAGACCAAAACCGCCCGTCTCTCGGGAGCGAGATGGATCTTCGCCGAAGAAGCGATGGAAGATCCTCGTAATATTCTGCGCCGAGATTCCAGTACGAAAATCCTGGACGACCAGGATCGCCCGCTTTTCCCGGGATTTTCTCAGCCGCACTGATACCATACCGTCCAACCCGCTTCGACTGGGCTGAATAGCGTTCAGGATCAAATTTGAGACGATAATCTCTGCCGCTTTGGGGCGAATATCCTTCCACACAGGAAGAATAGGCTCATGGCCGCCAGAGATGAATGGACCGACTGGCACCTGACCCAACGGGTTGGAAATCCGGGTTAAAGCGAATCGAAGGTAAAGGAATAGTCGAAACGGGATGTCCGCCGGACCGAGTCCTACTATCGGTGGAGACGCTGTCTGAACTCCTTACGGTACGCGAAGACGCTACTTCGAACACATTTGGCAATTCGAAAATCGCGAACAGGTGGCTGGGCTGCTCGACCGATTTGGACAGCCTCCACAAGCATTTATGACCACGTTTGGATTCGGGCTTTTCGCCGTATCGACTTGGTCCGAATCATATGCCCGAATCGGCTGGATGCTACTGCCGATTGACCACTACGATCATGAACGTTCCCGGTTTGGCCTTCGGACGGCCGGACGTAATGGGTTCGAATTCAGCGGTGGGCAGGTAGATCTTATGGCTTGTCGCA
>Ga0207028_1107_pt1 | contig 18410 bp, 23 predicted proteins | sample Alteio_BWMinCont_41_FD_153287 | JGI IMG/M metagenome (GOLD analysis project Ga0207028, IMG submission 153287) | Enriched cells from forest soil in Barre Woods Harvard Forest LTER site, Petersham, Massachusetts, United States -... | ecosystem: Environmental > Terrestrial > Soil > Temperate forest >... | reverse complement strand
ACATGGTATTAAACCGTTTCAATAACCACGTGCGTCAAGAAAGTGAACCACCCCATCCTCCCGCCAGGATGGAGAAAAGGGGGGCATTCCATGAAATCTATTTACGCGGCAGTCCAGCGGACATCCGGAGCGGTAGTTTGTCTCGGCACTGTTCTTCTTCTCATGACCTCCCTAGCCCGTGCGCAAAACACCTTCATTCGCGTAAATCAGGTCGGCTATGAATTGGGCACAAGCAGCCGTGCCTACTTGATGGCCAAGGGTTTGGAAACGGGGGCAAGTTTCGATGTCGAGGATTCGTCCGGTAAGTCCGTTTTTTCGAGTCCCCTCGGCGCACAACTTGGCCAGTGGGGGAGCTTCGCTGTCTACCCTCTCGATTTCCCGGCCAACTGTGCCGGTGTCTTGGTCATAAAGGTGCGCGGACCATTTCCTGCCGAGTCTCCGAGCTTTCGCATTGACACCGCGCAAAAACTCTATTCGCAAGGAATCCGTAACGCGCTCAATTTTTATCAGAACGAACGCGACGGTGCCAACTTCATCAAAACTCCTCTGCGAACCGCGGCGGGACATCTAAATGACCAGCACGCTACCAGCTACGATTCGCCTCAATTCGACAGCAACGATCTGATCATCGGCGACCTCACCCCCACGGGCGCCACTGTGGATGCTTCCGGCGGCTGGTGGGACGCCGGGGACTACCTGAAATTTGTCGAGACGCACAGCTACACCGTGGCCCTCATGCTCATTGGTATCCGCGATTTTCCCGAACAGATGGGCGCTTCCGCGGGCTCCTCGGACTTTTCGAGCGAGGCAGCGTTCGGTCTCGATTGGCTGCAAAAAATGTGGGACGACGATTCCCGCACTCTCTACTACCAGGTGGGAATCGGTACTGATTTCGAGAATAATCCCAACACTCTGAGCGACCATGATGTCTGGCGGCTGCCTCAGGTCGACGACACTCTCGGCGGCACGGACCCGACGCTTGTCTTCGTTCGTCATCGTCCGGTGTTTCAAGCCGGCCCCGCGGGATCGAAAATCAGTCCCAATCTTGCAGGGCGTCTCGCCGCCGATTTTGCGGAATGCTATCAAGTGTTCCGCGTCACCAAGCCGGACTTAGGGAACCACTGCCTCGTTTCTGCGGAACACATCTTGGACCTCGCCGATACATCTTTATCCGGCAACCTGCTCACCACGGCTCCCTTCGATTTCTATGGCGAGACGGAATGGCGCGACGACATGGAGCTGGGCGCAACGGAACTGTACTTCGCCCTTGCCAATTCCGACGGCCGTTTGCCGTCAGACTTGGCGCACTCCGACCCCAAGTTTTATCTCGGCGTTGCCGCTCATTGGGCTCACGCCTATATCACCGGCCCGAACGACGCTGCCGATACTCTCAACCTCTACGACGTAAGCGGTTTAGCTCATTTCGAGCTCTTTCGCGCTATTGCCGAAGCCGGCCATCCCGGCGGCCTGGAAGTTTCCCAATCTGATTTAGTCGCTGACCTGCGGAAGCAATTGGAAAACGCCATTGCCGAAGCCAACTCCGATCCCTTTGGCTTCGGGTTTCCCTGGGATGTCTACGATACGACCACTCACGGCGCGGGACTCTCTGTGATGGCTCGTGAATACGCGCTCGTTACAAAATCCGATGCCTTCGACGAATACTCCCGGCGCTGGGATGCCAACATCCTCGGCGCAAATGCCTGGGGCAGCTCGTTCATTGTCGGAGATGGCGACACGTTTCCGAAATGCATGCAGCATCAGGTGGCCAATATCGTCGGCTCGCTCGATGGCGCACCCCCGATTCTCAGCGGCGCGTTAGTGGAAGGTCCCAACTCTTTCGCGGCCACCGGTTTCCTCAGTGGTATGCGCAAGTGCCCTCCCGCTGGCGGGGACCTTTTCAAGAGATTCGACGCTGGAGGCGCGATCTACAAGGACGACCAGCAATCCTACAGCACCGTGGAACCGGCCGGAGAGTGCGAATGAACATCCGAAGAAACGTCCTCGCCTACTTGTCAGAACCGAAACGAGACTTTATCAGCGCGTTCCAACTGGGTATCCAGTTGGCTTGCAGCACTCAGCACAGAGCTCGCGCCGTCATCCGTTGTATCGTGGAGCTGGGACCGCGGAGTTTCTGAACAGAACGCCATCATCCGCACGGCGGAAACCTCCTGCAAAGAATATTGGGCTCGTCTCGGCTTCCGTGGTTATCGTGATGGCTTTCTTTCATTTCTCGAACGAGAACAAGGTGTCGCGAAGTCCAACATTCCTTCGCAACTGCACGCCGACCACCTGTTGAACAGTGGCTTCGCTCTCCGCCGTGGGCTGGAGTCTGTTCGGTTGGCCCTCGTTGAAGGAGAGATCAACGTCGGTCACGGGCGAAAGATCGAGAAGAGTCTCACGCGAAGCTAGGTCCAAAACAAATCACAGCATGTTTGTGATTACATCGTTTTGATGAAAGCACTCAATATCGAACCGCCGCGCGATCCGGAGGACTTTCGCCGTCGTCGAGACGAGATGGCCTCGCGCATTGTTTCCGAAGGTCTAGAAAAGCGAGAACTCACGCTAAACCATTTCAATTCCGCCAACTCCTTGTAATCTCTCGAAGTTCCGCCGATGCCATTCAAATCAGCAACATCATTCCTCCCAACACAGTTATGTGGTTTTTAAGTGTCAGCGCCAGTGAAAAACGGATCCATTCTTGCCGGTTTTGGGCGGGGCCAGTGATCCACCGCTGGTAAGGACGGGGTAGCTATTCTAGATTAAATTAGTTTCTAAATGCGTCTGGTTGACAGACCACTGGACCGTTGCGAATTGTTCCGTGAGCACCTGCACCGTGACAGAGTTGTCGTGCTTCCGTCGGATGAAGAAGTGGCCTTCAGAATCTGTGAAAACTGTTTGCTTTCCGCCGATGAGCAGCGCACTCCTAGTACTGTAGCTTATACGTGACTGGGTGTAAACTAAGGCACGTTAGGAACACCTAGCCCTGGGGTCATCCAAATGAAAAAGGGAATGAAACTGAGAAAGCTTATACCGATCATAACTGAATACGAAGACGCTTCAGGGTTCCCCGACGAACAGAGTGCCAATTCGTATTGCCAAGAAATGAACAGCCGGAGTGCTGGGTGGACAGTTGAAAAAGTGAAACTGGGTGGGGTGCAGAAGTGGAGAGTTGTTTGGCTAGGAGAACATGTCTTTGACACGTGGGAAAAGAAGGTCGGCAATGTGACCGTGACCTATTCGACGGAAGGCATAGTGGGTGTCGGCTACAGTCACAGTTGCGATTGCCGACGAGAAGATTCCATCATAGGAACTATCACCCATACATCAGGCAAACGGTTGACGCGGGACGAAATTGAGAAACTGCCAAGCCTTGTTGAATTGGTAGCGCAGCACACCTGAACGATTAAGGAAGACTAGCGGCGCTTACGGGTGTGGTGTAATTTTCACGCCGGTCAATTCATGCCCCTTGGATGCAAGACCGCTTGCTCGTAGGCAGCGGCCGGCCATGGGTGTTGTCCCGAACTCGCCGTCCGACTATCTGGTCAGGCTGAAGCCGGCGCTAACACTTAAGAATTGCGCGCGCGATTTGCTCCGGATACTGGCCCATAACAATCATGGGGAACTACTATGTCGGGAAGCCCAGGTGCACGCAATTCTTGGGGTGCTAAGCCACTTCCGTCCAAAACTTCGAAATAACAATCGGTCATGGGACATGCCTGTTTATTCAAGCTGACCTGCTACCCTGAAATTGCGCCCTGATTTTGGGGTGGTCTTATTGCTGCGGCTGTGGCTGCTGCCGTAATTGCTCCTGCTGCGCCTTCTGTGCACGATTCTGCCGAGCAACCTCACCCAGGGACAGCGGCTCTACAGATTGGATTTGCATGGCCGGTTCCTGGTGAATGGCTGTTTGCTGCGGGGGGACCTGGGCCACCGCAGGCGTCGCTTGCGGAGCTGAGGTTACAGGTTGGGCCGGGGCTGTCGGCTGGGCTGATTTGATAAACCTTGAACGGTCGAGGACATCATCGCCCTGAACAAAAGCGGTAATTGCCGTCCCCTTCGGAATGGTGATGTCCTTGCCATGCATCAGCAGGAATAATGGTGCTGCGGGCCACAAAACCAAGCTAGTGGCAACGATTGCGCCCGTCATTGCTCCCGTGTGTCCTCCCCCTTTGGTGTTCTTGACGGCGCTGAGAAGAGTCTTGCTGCCGTCAACGAGACGGACCTTGTCGATGTTCAGGTCTAACTTGCCTCCACGGGCCATGCGCCTCTTAGGCTGGGCCGAGGTGACGGTCGCCCACGCGGTTCCGCCCTTGGAAATTACCACTACGCCTTGTACCAGAACATCTTCGACTACTTCGAAGCTAACAAGCTGTCCTACCGTTGCGTCAGCGGATGAGATGGTTTCGCCAAGAACCAACTTGATGGGAGTAGCGTCTTCCAGAACAAACGCTCTATCGGGCGCGGTTGTGTTTTGCGCCTGCGGTTGAGCTTCCTGCGGCCTGGGGTTGGCTGTTGGGCCAGGCCGGTCAGGGCAATCAATGAGAAGGCAACCAAGAATGACAAACTTTTCTTCACGTCTATGGCTCCTGCGGCAAGATTTGTGGATTCCCTATAGCTCGAATCTTGAGCGGAACAATGAGCAGAAACTGTAGTACGAAGGTAACAAAGTTTATAATCATCGCTTACTGGTAATAACTGTCCTTTAGATACGGGTAGACAGGATGGTGCGAAAGCAACGGAATCGGCCAGACTCGCGCCTTCTCCCTCCTCCGATGGAGAAATTTTGGGTCAGCTGGCTCGCCGAAACGAAGGCGCGCTTTGACAGCAGAGCACTTGGCACCTCAAAGGAGGCTTTCCCTACCTGAGAATCGTCAAGCACCCGAACATCTGAGGAAGGAGAAGCCGGGCCGCCGGGAAACTCGAGAAACGCTCCCATAGGGCAGCAGCAAAGCAGTGAATTGGTGGCGGTACACTGATCCGAACGGGATTCTAAAAAATATCCCCAGAAAAAATCGCGCGGCTTTTCATAATCAGAATCAATTCCGGACCCCGCGCTGGGCCGTGTGTTGGTGGGCATTTCGGCGGCCGTTTGGTCACCAAATCCCGAAGTGCCAAAAGCATCCTCCAGTTCAATATTTCCGATGCAGATTATGGTTTGTGGTCCTGAGAGAGCATCCGCAACACGCTTCGTTGGAGACGCAGTACCGTGCGGCAGCGGCATTGACCGCGCCAGGATTCGAAGTCCGGACGATTCAGGTTCAATGAGCGGGCAAGGCAGCGCCGGAGGGCCGGGATTTCTGGTGGGGCTGGGGAGGTTCGAACTCCCGACCTAAGGTTTAGGAAAACTGCGGAGAGCAAGCCTCCTACGTGTTTTCAGTAGTTTATGGGAGGGGATTTATGTGGATTCTTGGGTGTCATCGGGCAGTTTGGGTATAAAAGCTGGGTATAAGTCTGGTGGGGCTGGCGAGGTTCGAACTCGCGACAACCGGTTTAGGAAACCGATGCTCTATCCATCTGAGCTACAGCCCCTGCCACAGATTCTATCACGCGCCACTTGCTACGCCGGGTGCAGCTTCCTTCTCTTCGCCCAGCCCGCCTTGATTGCCGCACGATGCGCCGCCGACAGCTTATTACCACGCAGCTTGCTCCCACGCCCCGACGCGTTGTCGTTCGGACATCGCGTTAATCGCAGCCCTGATCTGGGACAGCTTCCCTCCGATCTTCTCAGACACGGCCAGCAGTTTCGACTCTTCCTTCCGTAGCACCTTCAACAGGTCCATCCGTAATCCTCCCGTTAGGCTGTAGCCGCGTTCAACCGCCATGCAAACGGAGCGGTGTACGACGCTATCTATGGGGAACTTGGGCGAACGTTAAGACTGAAAGTACCAATTTCGAGGACTAATGAAGGTAAGAAACGGATTGACGATTTAACTGTTCCGAATTTGATTCACTGGACGAGCGCAGGCGAAGAACGTGGCGGGATGAGTCTGGAGTTCTAACTACACCAACATATCATTCCAATCGAACTGCTGAACAAGCGCGCGGCTGTGACCGCGAGTGAGGCGATTTACTAACTAAGTTCTTGCGGTAAACGGAAGGGAGGGCCACAGTGGACAAGCGTGGAAGCCTCCCAAATGGCGACGGTTCCTCCACAAGAACACATTCTGCTCGACCTGACTTGCCCCCACTGCCAGAGGATGAATTTGCTCGCGGTTGTTCCTGCTTCAGGCGCAAGTAGCTACGTTGAGTGCGCAGTCGAGTGCGCCCATTGCAAGAAAACCTGGGAGGCGTCAATTCCTGGGACAGTCGTGGGCGGGCCGTTTCCCAAGTGATTCTCTCTTAGCCTTGGTTTAGTATCTTCTCCGTCTCAATCGTCTCAGTCGCAGTCGCAGCAAGCTTTCTATCGATATGCGGGTCAGGACTCAGCTCGCCAGAGTGCAACAAGCAATGCTTACCTGCATCCACTCCACACGTAGGACAAGGGACGGCAAGCAACAGTTGCGGTGTCAGGTCTGTCATATCATATTCTCACCGACCAAGCGTACTGCGACGCGTACCACAAGACTGTCCACATCTGGACAGGTTCGCGACTGCGTGTAATCGGATTCTGTAAGAAAACGTAACAAGTGGTAATCGCTGAATGCTATGCCGGAGCCGACTGTTTGGAGGCTGCGATGAGCGGCACCCAAAATGGAAGAACTACAATTCGGGCCGGGCGAGTTGAAACCGAAGAAGTAATCCTCCGCTGGCACGTCCACGGTGGCATCATCAAACCAGGCGCGAACTCTGCTAAGCAGCATAGAAGGAAATCTATGAGCGTATTTGACGGATTCACCCCGACATTGACCGTATCTTCCAACAGCGTCGTGAATTTAGACGGCTACCACTCTCTGAAAATTGAGAATGGGGCGGCGGTCATCCTCGACGCGACAAAACTTGCCATTGTCTCTTTGCCGCAGTCCGGCGTGTTCGGGTACGTCATCGCGAACTTTAGCAACAGCAAATGTTCAATATCGTTGTCGAACCACGGCTTGGTAGGCGGTTCCCCGACGTTTCTGTTGTCAAATTTTGGCAAGAGTGGCGGATTGAACAGCCCCGGTTGGTGCGCCCGCTGGTATTTTGATGGTACCAATTTGAACTTGGTATGAACTTTGCGCCGTTCGCGGAAGACTTTGTCAGCGAGACCGCGAACTTGCTAGTCATTCATTGAACATCAGAAAACTCCAATAGATGGCGGATGTCGTTTTCAGAACAGTTTGCATTCCGTTTTAGTGAGAGGCTGGACAACGAGATGACTGTGGTAAACGAGGAGGGTGTGGTGGCCAAATCTGCAGGGTCCCATGGGGCAGCTAAAGCGGCTGGCGGTGCCACCACTATTGAGAGTGTGGCGGACATTCTGGAACGTGAACTCCAAAATGTGATTGTGGATTGGCTAGCGCGAGTCGAGGAGGAGCCAGACTTGAAGAGTATCCCGCTGAGCTTTGAAGATCGGACGGGCCATCTTCCTCATCTTCTGCATGACGTGATTAAACGGTTGCGTCTTGACGCAGGGACGAAAGCGCCGATTTCAAAGGCTGCAGCCGAACATGGGGATTTGCGACGTAAACAAGGCTACACGGTAGCGATGGCGGTGCAGGAGTCTCGTCTACTGCAGGTCACCATTTTTGAGACACTGCGCAAAAACACGAACAATTTGGAATTCAGCAAGCTGCTTCCCGACGTTGTAACCATCGCGGATGAGGTGGATGCGCAATTGAAGGAGCAGATGCTGCGCTTTATGGCGGCAGATGCTACGAAGCTGCCGAAGGGCAAGTAATCACTGGCTACCGTGCGGCACAGCGCTGAAAAGGGACGATATTCATATCCTGTGATTTCCGTCCTTTGTCGGATAGCAGGGTGACAAAGAGTAGGACTCGACCCCAAGGCTTCTCTGTTACGCCGTTTTTCTGTACCACTCCAGCCAATTCCCAGACATCGCTTTGAACGGGGCCGCTCCTGCCCGCGCCAGATGGCCCGCAAAATCAAACAGAATCAAACGCAGCCATTTGACTGACAGATACGCATTAACCCAGATAATTCATGATCTTAGAAGCACGAAAGGCCTCGCTATGGTACAAATCCGTTGTTGACGCGGGTTTGATACCAAAAGTGAGGCCTTCGCTTGAACGAACATACCACAACAGACTGTCTCCTTTTTCCAGATATTTTTGATCGACCGGTGGTCGCCAAGTTTGACCAACGGCAGGGCAGTTCCGATGGCGGAGCAATTCTGCTGAAGGCTGCCGAGCGGCGCTTAGGTCTGACTTCGGCATTGGCGGCTTGTTTGAGAGATGACCGAGAATCCGGTAAGGTGCGGCATGAGTTGAGTGAGTTGATTACTCAGCGAGTCATGGCTATCGCGTTGGGATATGAAGACGCCAACGATGCGGCACGGCTGGCGTCTGATCCGATCCACAAGCTTTTGGTTGGTCGGGATCCCGTCGAGGGCGAGGACCTGGCTTCGCAGCCTACTCTGTCGCGCTTTGAAAATGCTCCAGATAGTAAGGAACTGTTTCGCATGACAGAAGCGCTGGCGGACCGTGTCATTGAACGCCATCGCAAGCGTCTGCATGGACGCGCTCGTCGCATCACCATCGATATGGATCCCACCGACGACCCCACGCACGGCCAGCAAGAGTTCGCCTTTTTCAATAGCCATTACCATGGCTACTGTTACTTGCCGATGGTTTGTTTTCTCACCTTTAATGAGGAGGCCGATCAGTACTTGGTGGCGGCGGTGTTGCGGCGTGGGAATGCGTCTGGTTCTGCGGGCGCCGTCGGGATTCTGCGCCGTCTGATTGCGCGGGTGAGCGAGGCCTTTCCCAAGGCGAAAATCCGGGTGCGCCTCGACGGGGGCTTCGCGTCCCCGAAAGTTCTGGATTTTCTCGACTGCGAACCGAAAGTGGAATACCTCGTCAACATGGCCTCCAATGCGGTGTTGAAGCGCAAGGCGGAGTCCGCCATGAAGCAGGCTCGTCGTGCGTCGAAGATCTCGGGTCAAACCGAGCATGTTTATGGTGAGTGCCGGTACGCCACCAAAAAGACTTGGCCGTGGAAACGACGGGTCCTCTACAAAGCCGAGGTGGTGCGCGCCGCGGGCAAGGAAGCGAAGGACAATCCGCGCTTCGTGGTCACCAACCTCAAGCAGAGTCCGCAGTGGATTTACGAGCAGGTTTACTGTCAGCGAGGCGACGTCGAAAATAGAATCAAAGAATTGCACGACGGCATGCAGATCGGCCGGACCAGTTGCTCGAACTTCTTGGCGAACACGTTCCGGGTGTTGCTGACAGCGGCGGCCTATGTGCTGATGCAAGAGATGCGCCTGCACCTGGCACCGACCCGCCACGCCCGCGCGCAAGTCTCGACCTTGCGCGAGCATTTTCTAAAACTCGGAGCCCAAGTCATCGTCACGGTGCGTCGCATCGTGCTGCACTTGCCTCAAGCGTTTCCGTACCGTGATAGCTTTCATCGTCTCGCCTTGAGCTTGGGCGCTCAAACCGGTTGAACCTCCCAATTCTTCAACCCGAAACTAACCCCCGTTCGCACTTACCCGACGTGTCTCTCTACGCGTCAAAATCCGATCGTGAACCTTGCTAAGGACTTTAGAATCAGTGTCCCGGTCTAACCAAATTCTGACGCCATCTCATGGTTGTTCACTCTCACGAAAAAACTCTTCGGTGCTCCACTTTTGTGAATAATGCAGGTTAAGGGACTAGCATGGCCCCTTGATGATTGTGAACTCGAAGAGATGCAAAGGAACGAATCAGAGTGCCATCGTTGACAAGGATTGTACCGAGTGTCCATCTTGTGAGGCTTGCGGATACCAGGGTTCTCGGCAGTGTAGCCATTGCGGCGGTGCCGGTGGGTTGTTTCAACGGCGCTGAAGCTAACGCGCCATTTTCTGAAGAGTGTACAGAATAAGCTTGCGGTCTTGCTCGTTCGCTTTGCCCAACAGACGGCGAAGCTTGTTCAGAAACTTCTCGTCCTTGCCTGAACTACCCCACGCAATGTCGTCGGAGGACTTCCGGGTGAGAAGATTGGGCACTTTGGGCGGCTGCCCGCCGTCGTAGAAGAGTTGGTACATGGGAATTTCAAGGGCACGCGCCAGCTTTTCCAACGTCTCGATGGCGGGAACAGTGTGCCCATTCTCGACGCGGGAGATGTAGCAACGAAGTAAGCCGGTACGCTTTTCAATGTCGCCCTGGGAGAGGTTCTTTTGTTCGCGAAGTTCTCGGAGTCTGTCGCCTATGACCATGCCGGGGATTATTCCACCAAGGCGAGGGGAAGGCAAGCAGGGTAAGAATGAGCCCGGGCTAAGGGGTTAACTCCTCCCGGCCCCAACCATCGCCCACCAGTCTCGCCCTGTGGGTATGGGCTAAGCAGAAGGGCGAACAGTCGGCTGGTTGATATAGCTGATTGAAATAGCGAGTGGATCCCTCTAGCCGGCAGGGGCATCTTCAGAAGCACAGCCCTTGGAGGATTCTATGTCTGGGGCAAGTTTGGAGTCCGTTGGTACTGAGCCGCGCACTTGTATGCAGGTTGCGTGTCCATACTGCCGGACGAAAATGACTGTGAATGTCGGGTCAACGACCGACACCAGTAAGAACTCGGTTCAATGTTAGGCTGTAACAAAACGTTCGTCGCAATCGCGCCCGGCCCTGTTGTTGGCGGACCTTTTACATTAAGTGATTAGTTTGAGCACAGAATTCCTTGACCGATTAGCGAGCCAACTCAAAATTGGCAAGGACCCTGCTTCCCGCCGCGCCATCGAACGGATTTTGGACGTTATTAAGAAGAGCTATGAGAACGGCCAATATCAAAGCCCAACGGAAGCGGAGAGAGATTTCAGACAGTTGGTTGAACGCAAAAAAAATGGCAAGTAACTCTCACCAGCCCCGAGGTACAGCCTCCTTCGCACACAGTTCTGCCATCACGCAGAATCAAGAAATAAATGCCGTCAATGAAACGGCACGCCGCAGCGAGCGCCCCCTGAAGTCGCCCAGTACTTTCTAAGGGGCCTCGACGCCCATCGATTCGAGCAATGCGGCGTCCTGATTTGTCAAAGCTAGTTCGCTGAGCTGAATTTCTTTAGCGGCCGCGCCCAATTCACCAAGGCATTCATCCAAGCGCTCGAGCAGCATCACGTACGCGGCGCACCCGTCACTGCCGGTCCGCCGACAGTGGGCAACGTTCCATTGCGAGTCAGACTGGGATGATTTCACAAGAGACCGCGCCCGGCTCGCGGCCCGCTTTTCTTTGTTGTTGCTTTGGCTTCTTCGTCCGCAATGGAGGCAGCGTGAGCGGCTGATGCAATTGAAGCGAAAAAATTTCCTGCCTCTGACGTTTCTCTGCTCATTGAATTTGCGTCTGCTTAGGTACCCTGACCGCAGTCATCCAGAAGCGGTTGATGGTCCTCATCAGCGTCTCGAACTCGCTCAGTTGCACTGGCTTGCACAGATAGCAGTTCGCTTGAAGTTGATAGCTCTTAACGATATCCGCTTCAAAGTCTGAAACAGTCAATACAATTACCGGAATCGTTTTCAGTTTGGCATCTGCCTTGATGCAAGCCAGGACTTCCCGTCCATCCATTTTTGGCAGGTTTAGGTCTAGCAAGATGAGGTCTGGACGAGGAGAGCCGACGTAGTTTCCCTCACGGTTTAGAAAGGCCATGGCCTCCACACCGTCGGAAACGACAAGCAAATGGATGGAATCATTGACGCCAAGCAAGACTTCCCGCATCAATCGTACGTCCCCCGCGCTATCTTCTACCAGAAGAACTTCGATGGCCATATTTTCCTGTTTTTCGTTCATTGGCACTAAAGCTAGATGCAGCCTTGGCGTAGACGGCGGTCCTTGAGCGCAGTCGGCTGTTAGGCAATGTTCACGTTCTCCCTGCTACCGCTCGGAATTGCTCTGTCGGCCCAGCGCGTAGGCAGTGGCCTGCGAAAGCGAACAGATTTGCAGTATGACCGTCCGCGCTTGTTCATCGGACATAGCCGCGATGTTTACGGCAGCTTTAGGCTCATCAGTCTTGACTATCGAGCTTATGATGGTTAGGTAGTCGTCTTTCAAAGAGCCGTCCGGAAAATCGTCGTGCCAAATGCTTCCGAACTCAGTGTCGTACACCCCCCTCAACTTCTCTCGGGGTGCGCAGGAACTGTTGGCCAAATAACGAACTGCCCTGCGAAGCTGCTCAGCGCAACGTGCTAGATGTTCTTTCACTATAGCCTTATCTTTGGTACAAACCCGCTTGACCTGTGGGCGCGCAGACTGCCAAGGGAACTAAGAACCCTAGTGGTAACAGTCTCACGGTGCGGGTCATCGGGATAGACTTATCTGAAGTTGTCCGATATTGGACAGTTTTTGCGACATGGGTTGGAGTAGCGTGCCAGAGTGAAAAAGAAGGAACTCACGCCGGAACAGGTGGTCTCCGTCCCCTGTCCCACGTGTGGTGTCGCTGCCGGGGAACGTTGCGTGCTGCATTCAGGTTCTCCGCGCACAGAACCACACGTAGACCGGAAGCTCGTCGCGATTGATGCCATCCAAGGGGAGTGATTTCCCGCCGCCACGTTCACTCGACACGGACTGGTGCAAGGGTGAAGCTAATCAGTTCACGCGAACGATGGCCGACTCGTCTTGACCAGGCGTCACCTCAATGACACACGGGAATTGATCGCTGCCTTTCAAGTCCTTGACGATGTCCGCCCGCCGTTGGGTTAGGTCGGCAACATTCTCAGCGACTTGCAGTGATGCCCGCACATAGGCTCCGAGGCACAGCGCGCTCTCTCTCGCTGACTCGCAACCTCAACTTCAGAATCAGGATTTGACGCGGCAGTTGACGCAGAAACAAATCGACAACTATCAAACACCCGCACAGCGATAGGCGTTGGCGGTAACGCAGGCGGGTGCCCTCGAGCGCGTCCGGAACGAGAACGCTCCGCCGACTGATCTCGCGGCGCCGATGAACGACGCCAACTATGGACACTACAGCCGCTCGTTCAATCAACAGACTGGCCAGTGGGAAGTTAAGCCCACGATGGTCACTCGCCAAGTCCCCAATCCATCTCTCGATCCATACAAAGTATTTGTGTGCTTGATTCTTGATAGAGGTTTAGGAAACCTACGCTCTATCCATCTGAGCTACAGCCCCACTTAAAACATTGTACCCATAAACTGTACCCAATTTTGTACCCAACTAACCCTAAATGGGTACAGCTCCGCCAGCTTATGCCGCATTTCCCTAGCAAGCTGTTGATTCTCCGTATTTTAGTTCACCTGCTCCGATGGTGATGACGCCCAGCTGAGAAGCCAACTCCAGGTCGCCGCCAAAGGAGACTAATTCGGCGAGCCGCCAGGCGGCGCAGGCTGCGTTGTATCCGGTCCCAATCCCGGAGCGACCTTGCCGATCCGCAACCTCTTGAAAATCGTCGGCCAGTATTCCTTCAACAGGTTGTTCCCTGCGCTGAATGCGATTCGAATGCCGTAGCGCTCAAACGTTTTTCCCGCCGTACGTTCCGAATCCGGAAGATAGGTATTCGCCAGTCCCTCGGCCGCCAAAGGCCCCAAGGTTCCCGGCCAGTTAAACGCTTCCTTTCCCCCATCCGTTCGAATCACTACCGCGCGGCGCAGCGCGTACCCGGCTCGCGCTCGAAACCCTCCGTTCAATTTCACAAAGTATCGCGGATCTTCGTGCAGTACCGCCGGCAGCAAAAACGTGCCAAAAAAATGGCTCGAAGACCCGCTGGCCATCGACGACCCGAATCGCTTTCCGAATCCCTCACCGCCCTGTCCATAACCCGCTAGGGTGCCGCGCGCCTCGCTGATTCCTGCTGCGGCTGCGGAACTCAGAATTTGCGGAGGCGATATGCTTTTGTCCAGGAACAGCTCAAATTTCTGAAGCGAACTAAGCGATCCTGGCGTGGTCGCCAACTCTGGATAAAAAAACGATTTCTTCGTGATCAGACCCATCGGGGTCTGCCAGGTGTTTTTGTCAGGCTTCTGGGCCGCGCCGGTCTGATCCTGCTTCTGGGCCGCGCCGGTCTGATCCTGCTTCGGGGCTGGCGCATCAGGCAGATTCGCGCGGTTGTCCTGCGCCACCGTCGCCCGGCCGATCAATAGGAACGCCGCTACTGCCATCAAAACCTGGATTTGTTTGATCATCGAGCCCATCTTATCATGTGTCTTCTGATGCTCGTCTCCAACTCAATCGCCACATCTATTTTTTGGTCCGGGCGTCTCCGTAGTTCTTCGAACGCCCGACGACGGGCACTCGACTAGGGCGCTTTCTCTTAGTTTCGGATTGCTTTGCGCCGCCAGCCTTCACGCTGGCCTCTTTGGGGCGCGAGATAGGGACTCTAAAGCTCTAGATTTTGCCGTTCTTAACCGTAAAGCCTGGGCGTTTTTGGGCCGGGGATATAAGGCTCTCATTTTGCTTTTCCTGCGGTTCTGTCATAAACCTGCTCGTCCCGAAAAAGGACCTATGGGCGGGCAGCCCAAGAGTAAAGCTCCTTCGCTGAAGTAGGGCGGTACCTCAAGGGCGAGGATTCCTACGGAGCCGGGTTTTGGTCCCTTTAGGGCGAGGAGGGTGTCAAAATATCTTAGCTAATGGTCGTAAGTCCGCCGCAGTCACTCTGGCGCCACGAACGCCTTTTAATTATTGGTTTTCGGCTCGGTAGCTGCTTCTTCCTGTAGCTCTTCAGCCTTGTGCCAGCTGGCGTTGGGGTCGTATATTTTCATACCTTTGGCGAGCACCTCGGTCTTCTTCCCGAGATCCTTCTGATACACTTCTCCATCCTCGCCAACCATAAATGTCATCACGCCCGACGAGCCGTATTCCGCGGGGTACGCCACGAAAGCGAACCCCTCGGTCATTTTGCCGCCGGTGATGTAGTTCTTCGCGCCGCCTGGCCCATTTTTCCCCTGCAGAGCTAGTATATGAAAATAGTAACCGCGAAAAGGAGTCGGAGGGCCCTCTCGTCTTCTGCCATCGCCATCAACAACCGCCGAAGCCAGCAGCGGCCCGATGGGGCTCTGGGGCTCGCCCTCGCCAGCTTTCCAGTACAGCCCATTGTGTTGCCCCTCATCGCTGTAGATTTTCACCGCGTACTCGCCGTGCTGCGTCGAGTGATATTCCTTTTCCACTGCCACCAGCTCCTCGCAAACACGAATTGTTGATATCTCATTCTCACCAATTCTCCGGAACAAAATTTCCTGCTTGCCTGCCTCGGTGTCGAAGTACCACGCGTGGCCCCGGTTCACCAGCGGTATCGGCGTGGGCCAATTCTCCGGGCCGATATACAGCGAAGTCGTTCCGTCCGGTTCTTTCACCAGACGGTGCATTTCCTCATATTTCCGCGCGAAATTCGCGCGGCTCTCGGCGTCTTCGGTTTCGTCTCCCGACGAGACGATTTGCTTTCCGTCTGGCCCGAGGATCTCTAGCATCGCTTTTTCGTTGCCGCTGCGGACCGCCGCGAAAAGTGCGCTGCTCGCGCCCTCCGCCGATGGAAAGGTTTTCTGACCCTGTTGCTGCGCCATGGAGCGCGCGGGTAAACACGCCGTCAGAAGGACGGCGACTGCTGCCAATTTAAGAGGTGCGGCCCAATGGGACCTGCCAAAGTTTAGCTTTGTCTGTTGCATATCCCTTTTCTCCAATTCTAAATTTTACGGCTTGCCAAAACGATCTTTGAACACAACATATCTTGTACTAGTGAGGCCTTCCGCCACCGCCACCGTGAGATCCGCCTCCGCCGCGCGCTCCTCCGCCGCCCACGCTGGCGCTTCCGCGCGACGAATAGCTGCGCGATTGTCCGCCACGGTTGTAGCCGCTGAAGGCGCTCGAACGCGTCCCACTCTGGCCGCGTGGTTGCGCGTATCCGCGTGCCGCTTGACTGTTTCCGTTGAAAGCCCTGGCCGTTGCTCCAGAATGGTTGTTCACTGCGCCGCGCCCGGCGTTGGCAGGTCTGTTTCCCGCGTTTGCGCTCGCACGATTTCCACCACGCTCGCCATTAAATCCGCCGCGGCCGCCGTTTGCTCCCCCGCGAGTCCCTCCTCGGTAGAAATTGCTCCTGTTGTAAAACGTATTGCTCCGAGAATAGTATCTGCCGCGGTTATACATCGCGTATCCACCCCGCCAATTAAATCCCCAATTGTTCCAACCCCATCCATACCCGCCGTAAAAACCGATTCCGAATCCCAGTCCAAACGAAAGATACGGCCCGCCATACCAAATCCCGGGATATTGGTACCACCCCGGCCACGGCCCTAGGGGACCTCCGTAAACCAGCCAGGGATCATACGCGGGGACATAAACGACGTCCGGCTGAGCAGGCTGAATCTCGACCGTCGAGTCTTGCGCAGTTACGGTTTGCTGCGGCGTACTCTTAAGATTGCCCGCCTGTTGCGCTCGCCGGCGCATTACCTGAACCGCATCCATCACATCCTGTTGCTGGTTGTAATAGGCATCGCCCAGAGACGAGGTCCACGACAGGTTCTTGTCCATATTTCCAAGCACCGATGGAAATGCCGCGAGCGCCTTCACGCTCGCGTCCCATGGCTGTTGGTCTACTTCTTGCCCCAACGCTTCGCCCTTCAAGTCAAGATGCGCTTGCACCCATCGGTCGGCCTCCACAACCTGCTCAGGAAACGTGGATGCCGCCAAAATCTGCGCCACTAGCGAATCCGGATAGAGCGCGATCGGCGCTACCAACTGCTGTATCTGCTCGGGTGTCTGTGGCGTATGTTGCGGCGCCTGTGTGTCCTCCGACTGGATCTGAGCCTGCGGCGGCGCTTGCGCATCTTGGTAGGCCGCCAGGTTCCCAGGCCCATTCGCGAACAACACTCCGAATGACAACCCGGAAACCAAAATCCGCTTAGCCCATCGAGGCCTGCAAAACCCTGCGGCGCGCGCAAAAATGTTCATGTTCTTGAGTCTCTTCTGCATGGCTTGAGGCCTCCGGTGGATGTAGATGATCGAAACGCGATTTAAGTTGACGAAAAGATTCTTTTCATCATCCAGCCAGTCCAGCCCTATCTGTCGGGTGGGTGCAAATAGTTCAGGGACATTTGATTAGCCTGCGGCCGCCCGATCCTTAGCGTCTTCAGGTTTTCGTCGTCGACGATTTTCGCCCTAGCTCGAACGGCCAGGTCCTGTACTGGAATGGGAGTGCAAACATCATCACCGCAGTAGGCTACCAACAGCCTCCGAGAGCAGGCTGTACAAAAAGGAACACTGCCTTGACCAACGAGGCGGAAGGCGACGCTTCAGTCCCCAAGGCACTTCATGGGCGGCAATCCTTTCTGCAGTCTCCGGCCGCACCTGGTGACGGCGGCTTAGCCGCAGTAGCCGACCCAGCATTTCGCAGCGACGCAGCGGCGCTCATTTCCATCAATCCACAGTCAAAATGCAGAGGTGGTATCCTCTCACTGTTCCTCTCCCCCGGAAAAATCCCAATAACGCGAGGATGCTCCACGTGTTAACACTGCCAAATGAAAACACCGCGAACACCCTGCAAGTGAATGGGGTTGAACTCTATTACGAGACGCAGGGCGCCGGAGAACCGCTCCTGCTCTTGCATGGCGGCAGCGGCTCGCACGAGGATTGGGTCTACGCCGGGCGCGATGAGTTCTCGCGCGAATATACTCTCATCATGCCGGACGCTCGCGGTCACGGCCGCTCGACAAATCCCACCAAGGCTATCACCCACCGCCAATGCGCCCTCGACACGTTGGCCCTGCTCGACCATCTCGGGATTCGCAAATGCAAGGCCATCGGCCTGAGCATGGGCGGCAATATCCTTCTCCACATGGCTACGCTTCAGCCCGACCGCATCGAAGCTATGGTGGTCGTCAGCGCCACCATGTATTTTCCGGAACAAGCGCGCGCCATCATGCGCCAGGTTCCCATTGAGGAATGGGACACCATGCGCAAGCGTCACAAACACGGCGACGGGCAGATCATGGCCATTTGGGAATGGCTGCGCGGAATGGCCGACAGCCACGATGACATGAATTTCACACCACCCGCCCTGTCCAGAATTACGGCCTCCACCTTAATCGTGTACGGCGATCGCGATTTCCTCTATCCCGTTGAAATCGCGGTCGATATGTATCGCGCCATTCCCCAGTCCGCCCTTTGGGTTGTGCCCAAAGGCGGACACGGACCCGCCTTCCTCGACGCCGCACCCTTGTTCGTCAAAACTTCCCTCGCGTTTCTACGCAGCTAGATTCATCGGCAACCAGATCTACTCGGTCGAAGGAGCCGACGCCGTCATCCAGTCAGCCTGTTATGGGTCGATTACCGCCAGTTCCGCAATGTAATCTTTCGGCTCTGAGTCTTTTATGCTTATGCCCTTAGTCGCTCCGCCGAGGGTGAC
>Ga0207028_1105_pt1 | contig 18846 bp, 19 predicted proteins | sample Alteio_BWMinCont_41_FD_153287 | JGI IMG/M metagenome (GOLD analysis project Ga0207028, IMG submission 153287) | Enriched cells from forest soil in Barre Woods Harvard Forest LTER site, Petersham, Massachusetts, United States -... | ecosystem: Environmental > Terrestrial > Soil > Temperate forest >... | reverse complement strand
AAATGATGCCTACCGCTAGCCCGATCCATGCGGTGCGGCTTAAGGACAGCACCAGTGAAATGAAACCGGCTGGTACTGCGAAGTAACGAATCTTCAAATGCGATCGCAGCGCGATCAGCAATCCCCCTACACAATACGCGGCAAAGACCTGGGGCGAATTCATTGTGCTAAAGACACGCACCTGGAAGGGTTCGGGCAAGCCAATGGATTGTAGATCGGATTGAATCATCCACTGGGCATCCCATTCGGGCAGCATGAAGAACTGATAGATCCCATACGCGCCGATGATGAGCAGACCAGCAACCGTCGCAAGTTCAAAACTCCTATAGATAGACTCATACTCTGAACGCTCACCAAATAAAAAAAACGCGAAAATGGGAGGCATTGCCCAAGCGAGAATTGCCTGTGGAAGTCCGTTGAAGCTGAGATGGAGAATACCGACGAACACTCCGTAACAGACAGCAGCCAGCACAAAAAGGAGAGGCATACTGCGACGCGTCGAGGCCCTAGATAACTTTGGGATTAGTACGAGTGCGCCAACAGCGATTGCGGCGTAGGGCGCAATCAGAATCGCAGCGGCAGTGCCTCCAGCACGCCATTCGACGACTCTGCGAACGAACGGGGTAACTAGCCAGAGCCAACAGGCAAGGCCCGTATACGCAGGCTTGGAGCGTTTGACAACGAACAGACCAACTAGAAATGCCGAGGCTGGATAAACAACGATTGCTGCACGGGCCAGAGGCGAACAAATGACAAGCGCATTTGCCAAAATGAAAACGAGAAACAACCACGTTGTACGTGATTTTCCCTGAGGGTTGGATGCGCGCTCCAAGAGATCGTTTTGATGCGGCACTATCATGCAACACTCGCTGTGCGGCGTCGACGAAACACTGCTAATAGCTCGTCAAAATCGCTGAGTCGTGGCCTCAGATCGGGCAGAGGTGCCTTCAGGAAGAATCGGAAGCCTGAGAAAACGAATATGAGACGTGCGATTGTCGAAATAAGCAGTGCAACTGCAGCTCCCTGAATATGCCACTTGGGGATCAGTATCAGCATGAGAGGAATGCTCAGCGAGAGGCCGATGGCCTGAAGAGACGTGACGATACCTGGACGGCTCAGCGCCATAAATGCTTGTGCGAGCACGAAAACGCAGCCGGAGAGTGTCACCTCGACCAGAAGTATGCGGAAAGAACTGAGCGCGCCCATGTAGGCTTTGCCATAGAGGACTCTAAGAAGAATCGGCCCGAAGATATAGACCATGACAGCAAAGAATGACGTTATTATCATGCTGACCCGTGCCGACTTTTCACTCATCCTGAGAACAGATTCTTTTGGAAGTCCGGAAGCCTTAGGGAATAGCACGGCCACAACTGAGTTCTGGAAAACGTTGAGTGTGCGGGTCAAGCTCAAGATGACTACATATGAGCCCATCTCTGCAGGTGTGAGCAGGCTTACAACCAGAACTTGATCAACCTGGAAAGCGAGCGTGCCAAGAATATCGATTCCGTAGGAGCGGATGCCGAAACTCAGAAGGAGCTTGCTGGTATCCAGACTTGGCCTAAGGCCATGAATGTAGGGACGCACTCGCAACATGAGATAGTAGAACGCAGGAATGGCCGCGATGATATAGCAGAGCCCTGCATTAAAAGGAGAGAGCGCATGAAGCAGACCCAGCGCGATTAGAGGAATGATCGTAGCCACTGGTGTGAGAATCTGCGTCAGGTTGGAGGATGTGAATGATCCCGCTGCCTCCAATATCGACTTTCCTGTGTAGGTAAGAGAACAGATCGGAGTGATGATCAAGAACCATTGAGCATAGCGGATGATCGAAGCAGGGTATCGTTGCATCCAATGCGGCAAGAAGTAAACGCCGAGAATAGTTACGAGTAAGCCTGTACCCAGGCTCATAACAAGGCCAGTGGCGACGATATCGTGACGCTTTTCCGGGTAACGGCGATAGGCGTGAACCAACGAACTGGGTATACCAAGCGAGGATAGATAGGAGATGAACTGCGACCAAAGAATCATAGCCGCGAGCTGGCCGCGACCCGCCGGCATCAGTGCTCGCGCTGTAATGATGCCCGTACAGGCGTTAATTGCCTGAATGAGGATCTTACTCCCGATCGTCTGAGCTATCGCGTGGACGCCTCGCTGCTCGCGGCCAGACGTCGTGGAGGGACCATTCCACGTTGCACCGGGAGCAACATCTACCTCCGCTGTACTCATGCGGCGATTCTTCCTCCTGCCTTAAACACTACGCTTTCAGCATGGCGAACCACGCGCGCACTCGGTAAGAGAATCGTTGCGGTACAGCTGCTTGCTTTCATTTCAGACCCAAATTGTTGCCTTGCACTTCAGTAAGCCGCCAAAGCCTGGGGGCTAAAACTTTCGCTGAACGAGAATGCGCGCATATAACGGGAGAAATGCTCAAGCTTGTTGGCAGGAACAAGCAGCATATCGCCGGGCTGTAACACCATATCGTGTTCCAGCTTCTCCGTTTTGTTTATGTTGTGAAGGTTGAGTTCGTGAACTTCGCCCATATCGGCGTTAATATGCCGGAACACAACAATACGTGTATCCTTCGCGCTCAGCTTGAATCCTCCCGCCATCACGACCGCCTGCATCGCAGTCATGTTTTCACGGAGGTCAATCCTGCCCGGCTGGAGTACTTCGCCGCCTACGACTACGTATGGACGCTGAAAGCTACTTAAGATCAGGTTCAATTCGGGATCGTTCAGCCGCTCAGAGTCCTTCTTAACGATCAAATCGTGCGCTTCGTCGAGAGTCAATCCTTCCAGGTGCATATTTCCCGCTATATTAAGGCTGGCGTAGCCATCAGGCTGGATTGTGACGGATTGATTGTACTCGGGAGTGAGACGATAACTAAGGTCGATGACATCCCCGACATGCAGGGCATAACGTGGCCGCTTATGTAGCTGATCGTCTGCATGCGCAGCCGACGCCATCAGAAAAGCGATCAACAAGAATTTCATACCTTTTTTCATGACTCTACTCCTTTAGTTTGCCGAGAGCCGTCGATAAATCCAGCGTGGAACAAAATATCTCCGTTTATTGAGAATATGTCCGTAAATCACGCCCCCAGCGTCCTGAATCTGGCGTTCAGCATGCAATACCTGGTGTCCCAGCGTGCGATTCGCCTCCACGACCAGGAGAACGCCGTCGACCAACGAAGCTATTCCAAGAACATCGCCACTGACTCTCAACGATGGACAATCGACGAGCACATAGTCGAAGCGCGATCTCAGCTTATCGATGCTCTCCTGCCGAAATTTCCTGCTGCCTTGCCAGTTAATAAATAGGTCGGAGCCGATCTTCCCGAACGCGGGTTCTTCTTCAACCGTGGCATCTGCTTTTGGATTGAGGACCATTGATGCAAAGGACGGTGGCGTACTGTTTTGAAGGTATGCCAGATCGACGCGGGCCACACGCTCCGGCGCTTGTACTCCGAGTTCGTTGGAAATGGCGCGCACCACGTGGGTGACGCCTTCTCCTGAGTGCGCAGATGTAAAGCAAAGGACGAGACCCCCGTCCGATTCAGATCGCGAACGCTGCAGGACGTTATAGATCAAACCCTGAAAAACCGTGCCATAAGAGTTCATGCTTATCCCGGATTGATGTTAGAGCGCCGTATTGACGGAACCTTCTTCGTTCCCGAAGCCAAAATGAGATACAAAGCTCAGTTTGCTCAATTGTGTAGAACGTATGTGCGGTGTTGTAAGCACTGCCACGCGGCCGGAGCGCCCACCTGGATCGAGTATCGCTGGCGGTGCTGAGTCTCCGAGAGGTACAGTGGCCAGAACTGGAAACCTCGAAACTTGCTCGAGTTCGTAAGGGGTGGAGAAGGTTCGGCGTCCGTTTTCGGCGAGAAACACAGCAAATGCACCGATAAAGAATGAACTCAGAATGGCGAGAATTGTATCTATCAGAGGCTTCGGGTGAACCGGAGTTGGGGAATAGGTCGGATATTCGACCACCGCCACATTCAGCAGCTCGTGAGTGTCCATGGCATCCGCGATCTGAGCAGCATCCCGCTTCTGCACGTATAGCTGATAATTGCTTTCGGCATCGGATTCATCATGCTGAAGAGATTTGAAGGTAGTTTCCGCTGCTTCTGCCTTATTCAACTGATCCTGCATAGCAGCGATCGATGCTGCTAAACCCGCGCGACGAGCCTTCGTGCCCGGAAGCGCCGCTCTGTTCGTGTTATAACTCTGGTCTGCCGACTGCCAGGTCGGATTGACGTCGGTGGAGACTTCTCCGAAGTGATTGGAGCGGGCCTCACTGAGAGACTTTTGAGTAGAAGCAATCTGATCTTCGATCTGCTTGACCAGGCGATCTCCCGGCTTGTACTTCATGAGCAGCTCGCTTCTTTGATTTTGCAATTGAACGAGCAGGCTGCTCAGCTGATCGATATTCCCGGCATCGGGTATTGTTCGCTGGACAGTATTCTGTCGAGCAGGAACACGGGCCAGTTCGTCTTTATCCGATTGAATGCGCTCGCCCATCTCTGCAAGCTGTGCATCAGTGTTGCGCAAATTCATCTCAGCATCTGCAAGTTGCTGTTGCAGCCATGTTTCTCTGTCCGCTGGTGACGTCAGGCCTTGTTGTTGTTGGTACTCGGAGAGTTTCTGCTGAGCTGCTACCCACTGCATTTTGTATTTCTCTGCCTCTTCCGCGAAGAATTTCGAAGCCCCGCGAGGCCGCGTCAAATCCCGTTGCTTGGAAAGAAAAACTGCAAGCAATCGGTTCAAGGTGTCGGTCGCGGTCTTAGGGTCGTGCTCTCTGAGCTCGACTGAGATCAAGTGTGTTTTTTTGGTAGCTGTGACTTCCAGGTGCTTAGCAAGGAATGATGTCGCGTTCAGATGCTCCATCAATGCAGCTTCGATCCGATTCTGCGGCGGAGTGTCGCGCCAGCCCGGAGAAACTACTTCGTCGAGCACATCCTGACTCTGCAGAACCTGAGCCTGAGAATTCAACTGCTCCTCTGTCACATCACTTGGTAGCTGCACGGCAGCAGTCGGCTCAGTGGAAATTGGCTGATTTCGACGTGCGTTTTGAATCAATAAAACCATTTCAGAACTGTATTTCTTGTGCGTTCCGAAGATGAAAAGCATGGCTAACAGAAAGGTTGCCAATGACGACCAGAAAAAGATTCGCTTCTGGCGGAACGAGGTCTCAACGATTGATACGAGAGACGTGCTGGTGTGCGTCGAACTATGTGCTACTGAAGACGTACTGGTATGCGTTAAATTATGAGACATAAATCCTCGCGTTACCTTGCCTTAAACCAAAAAGCTTCCTAGCCACATATGGACCACGGCGAAACAAGCGAGCGTCTATCTCAGAGCCATGATCGAATTTTTTACTTTTAAGTGCAGGCAGAAAAGCTAGCGATTGGATCTAATGATTTAGACCAGGCAAACGCCCTATGGGTTGCATCGCGCGGCTTGGTAGTAGTTGTTACTTCTTACTTTTTCAGCAAGCGTGTTTTTGAGAAAGAAGCAACCGTCTAGCGAAAAATTATTTGGAATCACCAATTTGTATCAGCCAGGCAACCGGAGACAACATGAATCAGTCCGCGTTCCAAATGCGAGTTCCAAACTCTTGCAAAGCGGATCAATCAGACTTTTGACATACAAAAAACACGAGAAGTAAGGTGAAAGCCTTTCAACTTATAGCATCAAATAGCTTAGCCAAGCAGTCCCTGTTGTTCCGATGGATATCGACTTCGGATCAGGGAGCACTCGTGCTGAATGTAAGCAGAGAGCCGGCTCCCAGATTTACCTGTTGATTGGCGCCAGATGCGGCAAATCCTCCCGTTCCGATTGTGCCAGGGTGGTCATTGCGGATAGTGTTGCTGCCGGTCTGCAAACTCCGTCCTTCATAGAGTGGCGACCCACTTCTGATTCTGTTGTCGGTGTACAACTCGACTCCGTCAATAGACGTTGCTCGAAGTGAAATCGATGCTGGCTGGTCATTGACCGAGGGCTGCACCGATGCGACGACACCCGTTACTGTAGTGCCAGCAGATGCATAGACTCGGCCTCGTGGGCTAACAAAATCGTCGGCGAGCACACCGTTCCAAATAGTGCCGGGTGTCACACTGCGAGAATTTAAAGCCTCTCTCAGGCGTACTGTGAATGACAGTCCGGCAGGAACCCGAAGCGATTGAGGCATCGTGCCGGCTACAGTGCCGGATTGTGTGGCAGGCGTAGTCTGAGCGCTGCTATCGGATGCCAGCAAGGATGAGAAGAACACCAATAGGGCCGCAGACAAGCGAGGTAGCTGATGACTAGTCATGCCATCCCCCGATGCGCAAAAGGAAGATAATTTTTACACTTCCACCTAGTAAGTCTTATATGGGTTAGGTATTTCCTACACCTGCGATCAGTCACACTTATTTAGATGCAAGTGCCTGAGGTTGCGTGCCGCCAGTAAAGTGCAATTGGTAAAGTTCTTGGCACTCCATGGCGTGAATCGTATATCTAAAGCCAATAATCCACGGACCATACGGGCTGCAGAATTCTGAAACCTTGGTCATCGTCAATCCTGGGTTATGCGTGAAGCCAAACTCGTCTGCGGCTTTGCTGGGCAGTACAACATACTGCACATGGTGTTCTTCGAGGTATTCGGGGATGCGTCCAGACGTCAGGTAGGGCACATAAGAAGGATCAACTAACCCGCCGAGGTCGAGTAGGCCTCTACCCCATATGAAACTGATGCGGCCAATATCGAATGCGGCTACGTCGGCATCCGGTGGGAGGTTCTGCAGCATCCACTCCCCCATTTGGCCGTGCGTCCTGTTGATATGTCCGATTCCATCAATCGTAACGGTTCGCCAGGTTCGAAGAGATGCTGCTCCCGCCAGGATGAGGGCACCGACGGTAACAGCCGCTGTCCACCGAGGCAGCCCCTTCGCCAGTTTCTGGAGGAGCCATAGTGTTCCGAAAAAAAGACAGGGAAAAAGCAACAGCAGGTTAAGTGGTTGATAGCGGCCGCCATGGCCTCCAGTAGGAAATGTGAGCAGGTAGATGCAGGAGTGGAGCATCGCCCATAAGAGCAGAAAGCTCACTCTTGTCAATCGCTTTGACACTAGGGCGTAGACACCTATGGCTGCGAGGCCAAAAAGCAAAAATCCATACAAGGCAAAGCTGCCATGCACTTCGTGCAAGCTCTGCATCTGTTGAACATATCTGGTCGAAAACTGCCGCGGAAGCCGCTGGATCCATGCGCCGAGGAAGCGAGTCATGGAATGCAGTGTGTGTGGCCCGCCGCTGTTGTGGAAATAGAGCCAGGTTCGGCCCTTCAACGTAGCAGGCATGAGCGAATGAGACGTATAAATATTTGATCCGAATAACAGGACCAAGAAAACCGCCCACACACTAAGAGTGGAGATGACCTCAGAAAACGTGCGCTTGACCTTCCATGAGGAGATTGCCAGCAAGGGACCAAACACCATGGCTTCCGGTCGGGTAATCGCCAGCAGACCTGCTCCAAGTCCGGCGAATACAGCGCTGCGATTGCGATGGAGTCCGAGATCGAACCAGAAGTAAATTGAGACAAGCACGAGCACGATGAAAAGCAGGTGCTCCATCCCAATGAGTCCCAACCATATGAAATTTCCGCAAAGAGCGGGAGCTGCCGCTAATACAAAACTTTGGAGAAGAGGCAGTCCGTCCCTGCACGAAAGGATGAAAAGCATAGGCCCTATCACCCCAAGCATGATCCAACTTAGGACGAAGTTGAATTTGACTGGATCGAGATGTAAAAATTTGTAATTCGACGCCTGAATGCACGCCCAGAGCAAACTAGTAGCGCCCGAAGACGGCTTGCCGGGAATGAATCCGAGCACGTCATAGTGCGCGAAATTGCGCGCCACGGTTTGATGAATGTAGGAGTCGTCCAGAGGAAATCCATATTGGGTTCGAAGTGTGCTGGCGAGAAATAGAAAGCAACCGGAATAAAGCAAGAAAAGCAACAGATATGGCAGCCATCGAATGGCCGATTTAGAGGGAGTCGTCAGATTATCTGCCATGTCCATTTCGTTTGTCTCTTCGATAGACCTTAACAACCGAAGCTGCGGTGTCTACTTACTTACCCGATGCAACACGGCATTAAAAAGTTAGCCGGTTGCGGAGACACTTCGAAAGCACTCTGCCAGCTCCTTCACGTTTCTTTCGGCGTCAAAGCGTTCCCGTGCTACTTCCCAACTTCGCCTTCGCATTGCGCTGAGGTGCTGAGGGTCATAAATTAAGCGCTCGATCCTAGACTTCAAATCCTGTCTGTTACCGGGCTCTACCAGAAATCCAGTTTGACCTTCAATAACAACCTCCGGTACACCTCCAACCCGACCGCCAATCAGAGCCAGTCCATATCCGCCTGCCTCTTGAAAGACCAACCCGTACGCCTCGGCGTAGGTCGGTACTACCAGTACGTCTCCGTCTCGAATCAAATGATGCCACTGTGGCGTATAGGGTAAGATTCCGGAGTGCAGATGAACATTCTGATGTTTGACTCTTATGGATTCGCTGGTGATGATGTGAAGCTCAGCTACATCAGAGAAATGTTTCGTAAAAACATCAAGAAGATCCCAGCCACCCTTAGGTTCGAAATTTCCGCCAATAAATAACAGCTTAGGCTTGCGCCGTTCGTCGAAGCGTGGCGGCGAAAAGGTATCCAGTCGCGCTCCAGGCGGTATGACACTCACTTTTGCTTCATGGATATCGTAATCGTGAATGACGGACTGCCGGGCCCATTCCGTGAATACGACAATATGTTCGGCGGCGGCAAAGACTCGATGGTCGAGCGCGATATTGATCCGATATGTCCATGGATATCGCGCCGCCTTCTGTCTTGATGCGAGCGACGCGGTCATATCAGTCGTTATGATGGTTGGGATCTGTGTCATCAACTCGACTGCATCGTATGCTTGGACTTGTGTATGGAAATGCAACAGGTCATACGGCCGGCTTCTGAGCAGGCGCTCCGTTAATATTCGGCTCGTTCTTCCGTATGACCATTCAGCACGGGCCCGCCGAAGATCAAGGTTCTTACCTCTCGCATTAAGTACTGGTACCGATAATGAAGCGAGTCTGTTAATCACACGTGTGGATAGGCTCCGTGCCGAGTTATACCAATATGAGTCCAGATCGATGTCGCCGATCGAAGCGAAGCACTCACGCAGAATCGCGCTGTACGTCCTATTACCAATGATGTCGCTTTGAATGGACAAGACACGAAGCATTATTTTCCCCGTATGCGCGCTAACAGCTTAGGCTGCGTGAAATCGAATGCAACCTGATGTATCTGGTTACTCACGGTCTTACATAGAAGGCACCCTTGAAATCCCTGAGCGCACGGGCAAATGAAGGGAGGTGCCATTCCAGGGCACATTGAAGGCGTCGAACCAATCGCAAAGGTAGGTTCACAAACGATCGATCCGGCGGCTCATAAGCCGCCCAGGGAGTCTGTGCCAGATATCTGTAGTACATCTCTCTATAATGCGGTTGCCAGCGATAGAACCAGGGCTTATATGGAGAGGTGAAATGGACGATTTTCGGCATGCGGCGGAGACTGGCAAAAGTCTCACGGTCCATGCCGAGTTCCGCTGGTGCGAAGCGGGGAAAAAGGGCCTGCCAATTCCACTGATAGCCGATATCAAGAATCCGCCCGCGGAACACGCTATTGATGATGTCTTGATCGGGACTACTGATAATCGCCTGGTTCTTTTCCGCGAAATCTAGGAAACGAGGCAAGACTTCATCAGTTCGCCATTGTTTGAGGTTCACAAGCAATACCCCGGAGTTGGCATAGAAATCCGTGGCTGAAAAGCCCAAGGGGTCGCGTTGACGCTGATCATAAGGTTCGCGCGCTGCTCCTACATACGCATCCCCCAGTGGTAACGACCAGAGCTTCTCTATGTCTGAGCAAATGATGATATCGCTGTCGAGGTAGAGAATCTTGTCGAGAGAGGAATCAAGATAATCAGTCATGAATAGACGCAAATACATCGCGAAGGTGAGATGGTTGCGCGTTGGCAAATGCTGATACTCAGTTGCCTGTGAATAGACAATCGTTTCGAGATAGCTGTTTTTCTCTTCGATCATCGACTTGAGTTTTGCGATTGCCGCCGAATCCATTTCCGCTGCGGAAACCACAAATATTCGAAACGTGTTTCGAGGATTATTCTCGAGCAGAGAAATAATCGAAACCGCCAGATGTTGCCAGAACGCATCGTCGATGCAGAACAGTACCGGGATGGATGGCGCACCTGTGTTTACGTTCATTTGTGACAATACATCTACCTCAAGAAATTCGAGTTATGTCTAAAAGAACCGCGTGGGTATTCCTGCGATTCTTACTGCAAATCCTGTCGGCTCTTATATTGCGTCGCACTTCGCTATGTCACTTTGTCCTTAATTACCAATGGATGACAAATTCTGCATTTCCGTCGCCTGCAACCAAGAAGGAAGGCTGGGAGATATCCGAATCTTGGGTTCTCAAGAATTTATTTGAGGGCCGCGGGTACCTTGGGCCGACTCTTCACAAGAGGGAAACCGATACGAAGATTCTTGCGTATGACCACAATTGGGACCACCCTCAATATCCGCTGGAAGTGATTTCCGATTCTGAGGCAGACCGGTTTGTTGCGGGTTCGGCCTTTCATTGCTATGAAGGCGATGTGGCCGCACAAAACGTCGTGCACAGCCGCCATCCCGAGAAAGAGCCTTTCGCAATCGCCGCCGTGGGCGAAGATGATCCCTTGCGCCTGTCATGGCTTTGGAGAGCGTGGAGCCGCTTGACCGGTTCGGAGTAAAGCGGAGCTATCGACGACAATAAGATAAACAATTCTCGATTCATGGTGGTTCACATTGCCAGCCTCGAATGATCCAGTCTCGCTCCCTCAACGCTTTGACGAATATGCGCGCACCGTCGAGGGAATCGTGTTGCGCGGCATTGAACATCCCTTGTGCGAACTGAAGCGGACTCTGTCGCTCGATCGCGGCGATCTTGGTGATCGGCTCGATTTCATCAAGCTACTGCAGGGTCTGGCCGACTCGCATGCCGATACCGAGTGCCTGATCGTCGTGGGAGCGGACCAGAAGGAGAGCAGTTTTTTCAACGTCGAGAACGCAGATGATTTCGATCCCGCACGTATTTCTCCGATCGTCACAAAATACCTATCACCTGAGCCGAAATACGAAATCTTCAACAACATGCGCGCACCAGGCGGAGAGCGGTATGTACTGATAGTGATGAGCCGCTTACAGCATCGTCCAATAGTGACTCTGGTTGACGGCGAGACGCAAGGCAAGCTGCGGTTCAGACTTGGAGATATATGGGTCAAGGACCACACTCGACTGAGACCGGCATCTAGGGAAGATCTCGATCGCATGTACGAATCGAAGATCGATCAGGAGGCCGCCAAGCGGGCCCGGATCATCTTTGAGCACATGAAGGCAGAGGTCGGCCCGGAACTGCTTTCCCAAGCCGTGCTCGCGACTCCGGTTCACGAGCTGCTGTTAGGTAGCCGAGAGCGCCTCGCACGCTTTGCTCAGGCGATGATCTCAAGCGGTGATCCCAGCCGGTTCAAAATGCTGATCGAGATGGCTCGCCATATTCTAGTCGAAAGATGGGGCTTCCTATTGCAGCGAGGCAGTAGAACCTCCTACGGCGTCACGGACGGCGACAAACAAGCGCTTGTAAGATTCTACCAAAACGAGTTCCTGCCGCCGCTCATCTCAGTCGTTGACTTGGGAATTGAGCTGATCCGTTTCGACGGGCAAACAAGTTGGCTTGGATTCATTGGACAATTGTTGGTCGATGCGTTTGAGACTTCTCCCGAAATCGATCATCTTCGAGCCGCAAATCAGGCTGGTGAGATGTCCGTGCCGTTTGCTCGCCCTGCCTATGAGGTCTATCTCGGCACGAGAGTGTTGGCAACCTATGCCACTCACCGCAACCGTCTACAGTTTCTCAAGGAACTCCTACCTCTCTACGTGACCGTCTTGTTGCCTCAAAATTCCGAGACAGTGCAAACTCCATTCCTCTTTTGGCCGTTTAGGGGAGCTTTAGATCTGCCCGACATGAAGCTTGGTCGCAACCAGGAATACTGGCAACAGCGAGTCGAAGAGACGTGGAGAGACGCCTTCGGGTCAGAAGACGCGTTCTTGAATGCTGCGACGCAACTTGAATTCATTCTGGAGCTTAATTCTTATCGGTTAATTCAGTATCGAAGTCCGGCTACAGACGAATTCCGGCAGAGTTATCCGGAAAAACGTACCGAATATGTGCCCGACTTCTGGAATACTCCATTGAGATTCGCTATCGCAACCGCAACCGCAGAACAGATATTCAGACAGCTCGTCGATCAAGGATTTCCGACTTATCTCGCAATCGAGCCCCAGATTGCTGTTGCAGTCTTTGCTTCAATGTCGAAGGAGGAACGGGAAGTATTCTACGGAGAGTTTCTGGATCGACTCAAGACCTGGCAAGATCAGACGATGATGCAGCAGATGAGATTTCCCTTTCTGTTGGCGTGGCCACCGCAGCTGCAGTCTGCCATTGATCTGTACAAAAGCCGCCAGATCAATCAAGAGCCTCAGTACTGAATTCTGGTAGCGTCCTGGAAATCTAAGCCACGCGAAACTCAACTTTTGCCTTCAGGACAATGCGCTCATCCAGCATTTTGGGGGATTTATCGAGACTAGTACCCGAAAACGCCGTTGTGTTCAGGCAAACTATCGATCCGATCGCAAGATTATTCGCAAGCTCCTATCTTCAGGAACTCAAGCTGTCCTAGCGAGGTGCAGAATCGCTAGACTGATCCGGCATCAGCCCACCCTCGCCGAGTGATCACGAGTTTCGGGGTGTCCGATCTCGGCCGATGTGCAAAAGGTGTGCCGAGAAAGTGGAAGGCCACTCAGACGGAAAGCAGTCGGCAATTTCGCCGTGCCGTTCCTGCCATTGCCCGACAGCATCCCCTTGGAAAAACCGTTCGACTCAAGCACACATCTGGCACACGAAACGCCGTCTGAAGACCTATCTTCCCGGCGTTCCGCAAAAACTGCCATTGATCGAGGCAAATCAGTGCCACACGAGACACGAAACTGGGACACAGTTTGGCGCCGAACGCGCTCCAAACTTCGACTCTCAATGTCAGCTAAGTCCAAGTAAATCCAAGCATCCGGTTCCTCGTCGCCGACTGTTAACCGAATTACCCAAGTTCGCTTGACGGCTTTCTTTGCTTTTGCCAAACGCTTCTTCTGCCCATCAGCAATCTTCTTTCTTGCTTCGGCGCTCAGTGTTCTCCGCTTCGAAATACTCCGACTCCGTTAGAACTGCCAGTAAGCTCTGCACGCGCTGTTTGAAGCCGAGTGAGCTCTTTATCTAGTTCAGCAATGATCTGCTTGACTTCCATCCATCCTCCCGAAAGCCTGTATCTAGAAACTCAATTGCGGCTGCGAACTTTTGAGAGCAGCCTGAGAATCTCAAGGTAAAGCCATATCAGTGTGACCATCAGCCCAAATGCGCTATACCACTCCATATATTTCGGCGCACGAGCTCGTACCCCGCTTTCAATGAAGTCGAAATCAAGAACCAAATTGAGTGCTGCCACCACCACTATCACCACGCTGAATCCAATGCCGACGATGCCGGAACCATTGATCGACGCAAATCGCACGCCCAAGAAGCCAAGGAGCAACTCCCCAACATAGAAAAGCATGATCGCGCCGGTAGCTGCGACGATGCCTAAACGAAATTTCTGCGTCACAGGAATTAAGCCAGAGCGATATGCAAACAACAAGACGAACATGGTGCCGAAGGTCAGACCGACGGATTGCATGGCAATTCCCGGGAACCGCAGCTCAAAAACCGCCGAGATCCCACCCAGAGCTAGACCCTCTAGGAGCGCATAAACGGGCGCAGTTACAGGTGCCCATGTCTTTTTGAAAGTGGTAATCAATGCGAAGATCAACCCACCCAGCAATCCGATCCATAGGAATGGAAGCACGCTTACCGCAGAATGTGTCTGCATGAATCCATGCCATGTCCAGGCCGCGGTTGCGATCGTGCAAAGCAGAAGTATGCCGGTTTTGTTGATCGTTCCATTCAGGGTCATCGCCTCGTCGAGGGCGACATGCTGTCCCTGAAATATCTTTTCATTCAACGCGGGATTTGACGTTCTCATCAACTGCGCCATGATTCCTCTCCTGTGCTCATACCCATTCGTATCATGCTGCCCGCATGTGCAAACGCAGATAGAGCAGATAGATGCCCACTGCGCCACCGACAGTGAGCCAATGCCAGCGGCGTGTTTTGACGGCAGGAGCCCAGTAATAAATCACCGCGAATGAGAGGGTGAGGAAGATGGTAGCCATTGTCCACCCAATGAGCCTTGAGGCTATGACAGCAGCGACGGTAAGAAGTGGATTCCGGAGGTGATGACGAGCGAGGGCGGCAAAAAGTCAGCTCCCAGCAGTGCGGCAAGACAGAGGCTGACAAGTGCAGTGAGCAGGATAGTCACTCCAATGGCTGCAAGGCGAGCCTTGAAATAGGAACGTGTTTCCTGCACCTTATAGCGTTGAGGGTATCTTGAATAGCGGATATGCCGACCGAAGCGGACCAGATTGTGGCAATCAACCCAAACGTAAATTTGCCGGAAGTGGAAGCCGCTGTGGTTTCATGAAAGATTTTCAGAATGCTGCCGAGTGCCTCCGTTGGTATCACCAGCGAGAGATATCCGAGGAGATTTTCATAAAAATGCGAGGCCGACCGGGCAATTAACCCGAAGATCGCGCTGGCGCTGAAGAGGGTGGGGAAAAGGGCAAAAAGAAAGTAGAACGCCAGCTCGGCAGCACGACCAGCGAGGTTATCGGCAAGAAAGGATTTCCGAGTACGCCAGGCGATGACCTTGACAGGTATACCGTACAATCCCCAAAGGGAGTGAAGCGGTGAGCGTGAGACCATTTCCCATACACGCTGTCGAGGGTCTCGGTAGAATTTGGGATCGGCGCTAATGACAGGGTCCCCGGCTGCAGGGAGTTACGTCCGATCGAGCTATCTTCATGGATGCCGCATTTTATTAAAGCGACTACCCGATTAACAGCCTGCACATTACTCCACTGTCGTGCGTGGAGGTTTCTGGACTACATTTTGCTCTTGCTCCCTCCGATTGCGGCCCTAACGGCTGCAATGTCGAGCTTATCCGCTTTTTGGATCAGAAACGTGGTCATTCCATTCAGTGCTATTGAGGAAATCGAGGAGGTTAATTTTCTTATCCAACTTCCAGATGCGCAGTTTTCGCAGCAGCACATCATCGCCTATTACTACAATCGACTGAAGCACTGGAGTGATGCCATTGAAAGCATTGACGACACCGTAGAGCAAAGGCAAAATTTGTTGTTCGGGGGCAGATTGCTCTTGCGACATCTCTGGCGTTCCTGCTGCTCTTGTTTGTACGAATAGTTATTCACCCATAACTTGGTCGTGATGCCCTCTGCTGTTGAAAGAGCGTGGTGATGCAAAATCCTGAACATCTCGCGAAAGTCCAACGAGGGGTCGCAGCTTGGAATCGGTGGGTAGGATGGGAATCCTCACGCCTTGTTGGACCTCAAAGAGGCGGACCTCCGTGGGGCGCACCTTCACAAGGCGGACTTCCGTGGGGCGAACCTCACAAGGGCGGACCTCCGTGATGCGGATCTCAGTCGAGCGAGCTTGATTGATACTAACTTCGAAAACGCAACTCTGACGGGTTGCAATGTGTACGGAATTTCGGCGTGGGACCTGCGTTCTAAAAGGAGCAACCCAGTCAAATTTGGTGATCACGCCGAGCGATGAGCCTGCCATCCAAGTTGACAACCTTGAAGTCGCCCAGTTCGTTTACCTCCTGTTGAACAATGAACGAATCCGTCATGTGATCGACACGATCACTTCCAAGGTTGTCTTGATCCTTGGTCGGTTCTCACCAGAGCGGAAGGCAATTTTGGATGTTCTTCGAGACGAGCTTCGCAAGCGCGACTGTCTGCCTATCCTCTTTTATTTTGAAAAACCGGACAGCAAGGATTTGACCGGAACCGTGACCACACTTGCGAACATGGCGCGATTGATCATCGCTGACCTTACCGATCCCAGCAGTGTGCCACATGAATTGGCCATGATTGCTTCAGGCACAGTCGTTCCAGTTCAGACGATCCTCTTGGACGGACAGCGAGAATATGCAATGTTTGTGGATTTGAAGCGCAGGTACCATTGGGTATTAGAACCGTATCAATATAAATCGCCCGAAATGCTTATCGAGCATTTGGATGTCGGGGTAAATCGCTCCTGCGGAAGCGAAGGCCAATGACCTGATGCGAAGGTAAGATCATCGGTGCCAATGCCCCAAACCACTGTGCCGTAACTGTGCCGCACAGTTTTGCAAACCCTTGTAAAGGCTTGAAAATACTGCAACATATTTAGCGTTCTCAGCGCGGTCTGTTTGGTAGTTAAATCAATGATAGTAAACAACTTATGTGCCTCGCATGGAGCTGACTTTGGATCAACATATCGGGTAAGTGCCAGATTAGCCGATTCATGCGGGCGCAGAAGGAAATTGAGAGAGTCGAATGCGGTATCTGGCTGCCAACGATGAGATGGGGGAAGGGAATTGGGCTGTCGCGGTTGCGTTCTGTCCACGACCAGTTTTGATGGACTGAACCGCAGCGATTACGGTCCTGTGACGGTAGCGGCGATGATCCTGTGTGCCCCTTCGCGGGCGGTCTGCCGCAGCAGATCCCCCACATGCCAACGACCGAGTTCACATGGCGCGCGAAAAGGCTCGTTGGAGTCGGTGCCCTCACAGTACAAGCTAACTTGATCCCTATCGTTAACTGAAACTTGATTCGAGCGTCCTAGTGCACAGCTGGGCGCGAACGCAGCAGCGTCCGATGACGACGCATCATCAGCACCAGAATGCGTCGAAGATAGAGAGCCAGCAAAGGCATTGCGATAGCAGCCATAATGCCCCACACCACCAGCGCATGCCATTCCCATTGCCAGATCGCATGAAACAGGCGCACGGGATGATGGCTGAGATGCTCGATTTGCTGCCGACTGAGCGGCAAGCGCCTCAAGTGAAACAGGTATACACCCATTTGAATGAAGGGCAGAACAGCAGCAGGTGTAACGGAGCCACCGCATATGAACCGATGTGCGATGCGACCTGGTTGAGTCCGAAGGCCCACGCGAGCATCAGCACAAGCAGCGTGGTGAGCCCCACCGACGGATTGATGCCGATCACCATTCCCAGAGCCAGACTCCATGCCAGACGCCGCGGTGTTACGCCGCCACGCAGTAAGCGGAGAAGCGGCCGCAGAATTCTACATCGGAACAATTCGCGTACGGACTGCGGCACGAGCAACACAATGAAATTTGATGCCGGTCGGCGTTCATGTGGCGCGCGCAGATCTATGTCGACAATCTTCTGCGTTCGCGCCACAGTGCGGACCGGGCAAACGAGGATGGGAGCGAACAGAGCAAGGCACACTCTCTTTACGATCTGACCTTCTCCGCACCTAAGTCACTGTCGGTCCAAGCTATGCTCGGCGAAGACGAGCGCCTGATCGCGGCTCATGAGAAAGCCGTCCGCGCAGCTCTGGCGGAAGCCGAGAACTATGCAGTTACACGTGTCCGTCTCGACGGCGCGAATGAGAATCGCACAACTGGCAACTGGATAGTGGCCGCCTACCGCCACGATACTAGCCGCGGACTCGAATCCCAGCAACAGGAACGAGCAGCGTAAGTGCTCCGCAGAAGTCCGCGGGCACTTCCAGATGCCTGACCCTCAGTCTCCGGATAGATGGAATGAGAAGGTCGACCCCGATCGGAGCCAGCGCTAAGCTGGCGTAGATCAACGCACTCAAAGGTGCAATCCCGAAGGATGGAGGCCGACCCGTGAAAAAGCATAGCAATTCTGTTACTTACGACGATTCGGAATGAAACTCTGCCAGCTCGCGGACGCCCTTGACACTGTTCAACACCTCTGCCGGAAGGGTTCTGTGTTCAGACAGAACGGCCGCCACGTCGGCCTTGACTTTTTTGACCTTCTCATAGAAGCCGGTTTTACGTCCAGGTGAATCACTTTCATCCTCGACCCATTGATCACGCTGATCGAATTTCATCATAGGTGATACTCGACACAATGTCGCGCGAGCCGTTACGCACTTATATGGGAGTGCGCGCACTGTTCCAGATAAATTTCTCAGTGGTCCGGGCCAGCGCCACACCCACGCCATGGACGATTTTGTTCAGATGGTTGCCTTCCATGTGTCTCTGCTCCCCGAATGCATGATGAGCGGCGCCTAAGACAAAGGATTCGGGAATGACATGCACGCCGAGCGAACAGAGATCATGGGCAGTCGTCGGAATTGCGGATGCATGCAAATTCTGCAGCCGGCCGCAGCCCATCTGCAGCATTTTTTTCATCTTGACACTTCGGTCCACAGCGCGTATCAATATTGGGCTCACTGTTCTCGCTTGTTCCCAAACCTTCAGCGCATGCTCTACGAGACATGAAGAAATAGAAGAACAACCCTTCCTCCGCATTCTTGTCTCACACTTCCTTGCTCTGTGCGCCTCACTGAGGTGTTCCATGACCGGTCGCGTTTGCTCCTGGCTAACTCACGCCATTGCATCCTCGTTCTTGACCTGCGTACTGCTGCCTTCGGCGTTTGGACAGGCCAACGTGCAAGGGCAGTGGAGCACATTGTCCACCACCATGCCTATCAATCCCGTCCATGTGGCCCTGTTGAGTAATGGCAAGTTGTTAGTGATTGCCGGCTCAGG
>Ga0207028_1057_pt2 | contig 18852 bp, 11 predicted proteins | sample Alteio_BWMinCont_41_FD_153287 | JGI IMG/M metagenome (GOLD analysis project Ga0207028, IMG submission 153287) | Enriched cells from forest soil in Barre Woods Harvard Forest LTER site, Petersham, Massachusetts, United States -... | ecosystem: Environmental > Terrestrial > Soil > Temperate forest >... | reverse complement strand
TTTTCCTTTTCCCTGGTGAATGAGCGTCACGATTTGCTGTTTCGACAAGCGTTGTCCGGCACCAATGAGCATTGGAAAGGATGGGGGGATGCCTTCCATGTGATCCCCGTGACAGGTAGCGCAGTGCTCCTGATATGCTGCAGCCCCTTTAGGATCGGTGGTTGCTGAATCGGCCGCGACAGAGGTCATCTCTCGCTTGTCGCTCGCCGGTGGCGGACCAGCTGGTGCTGTTGGATCTTGATGCAGGAAGTCAAGCAAGCTCTTCAATTGAGCATCGGAGAGATTCGGGAAGGTCGGCATTCTGCCTTTTCCCTGATGAATGGCTTCTGTAATCTGGCCGTCCGTGAGCCGCTTACTGATTCCGGTCAGAGATGGAAACCCGGGAGGTGAACCGCTTCGATCGGCTCCATGACAGACGCTGCATTGACTCCTATAGATTGCTTCGCCGGGAGTCCGGGCGGGCAGATCCGCAGCCAGGCCGCCCGTCCAAGCCATTTCATTGGCGTTGATGTAGATGACTCCCGTCCTAGGATCTATCGCTGGGCCACCCCATTCTGCGCCACCGTCGAAGCCGGGAAAAACCACAGTCTGCTTGTCCAGGACAAAGGGAATAAACAAGCCTTCGCTGCGGAATGTGCGGAACTTTTCGACTGCCCAGGCATGCGCTTCGGGCGTCCGGTTGGTGAGCATGTCCTCGGTCAGGATTTGGCGGGCATACGGAGCAGGCTTGAGAGGCTTTGGCTGGGTCAGCGAAGCCACCTCGCCAGGAACAGTGCTGGCTGGATAGCTATGCTCTTCGATCGGGAATAGCGGTCGACCCGTTATGCGATCAAACAAATAAAGGTAGCCGGTCTTCGTTGTTTGAGCGATCGCGTCTATTCGTTTTCCGTCATGCGTTACGGTCAACAGAGAAGGCGCGGAGGGAAAATCGCGATCCCAGAGGTCATGGTGAACATCCTGGAAGTGCCAGATACGCTTTCCAGTGTTGGCATCAATGGCCAATAACGTGTCGGCAAAAAGATCGTTGCCGATTCTGTCGCCGCCATAGAAATCAAATGACGCTGACCCTGTCGGCACGTATACAATTCCGCGCTCGGCATCGAGCGACATGCCGGCCCAATTGTTGGCGGCGCCAGATGTCTTCCAGGCATCTTTGGGCCATGTCTCGTAACCAAACTCGCCGGGATGCGGAATCGTATGGAAGCTCCATCGAAGAGCACCTGTACGAACATCGAACGCGCGGACGTCTCCGGGGGGCGCAGGAAGCGTCTCCGGCATCTCACCACCCACGATGATGAGGTCTTTGTAGACGATGCCGGGAGTAGTGAGGGCTATCGACTGAGCCCGGTAGTCGCCTCGAAGATTTTTCCTTAAATCAATTCTTCCGTTTTCCCCGAACGAAGGGATGGGTTTGCCTGTGACAGGATCAAGTGCATAGAGGTAGTTCATGACCCCCGTTAATATCCTGCGTTCTTCTCCGTCGGTCCAGTATGCGACTCCACGTGCAGGCTGCTCCGCTTTGACGCCGGAATCGAACTTCCACAGCAGCTTCCCAGTTACCGCATCAAGCGCGATGACCTTTTGGGACGGCGTGTACGCATAGAGAGTACGTCCGACGATAAGGGGGCTTGTCTCCAGACCGCCAGCCTCGCCGGTGTCGTAGGTCCATGCGACCTTGAGCTTGTTTACATTGCCACGGTTGATCTGGGCCAGACTGGAGTAGTGCTGGTTCGCAGGCTGGCCTCCGTAAACCGGCCAGTCGGCATTGGCCGTGACGCGGGAAGCTGGTTTGCCTGCGACCTGAGCCCAGCAAGCGTGAAGCGAGAAAGCGGCGCCGATTGCGACAGTTGCTGCGATGACTGTGTTCGTTTGTTTCATGTGCTTCCGTGCTCGTATGACGCCGTTTCCTATGTCAAGAGAGCAGTTTTGGATTGCCGTCGTCATGTTGAGCTTCGATCGTTACCTCTCATCAGTGCGATAAGACAATTTCCGAGCTATGCCGTCGCCAACCTGTAGGCTTTAATGGCCGTTTTTGCGAGTATCCAATCACGTTCGTCTGCTGACAGTTGAGCGATCGCAACCCGAACCGTGTCGACCCATCGGCGATAGGAAGAGGCCAATGTCACAACAGGCCAGTCTGTGCCGAACATCAGTCTCTTGGGAGTAAACGCTTCGAGCACGGTATCGAAGTAGGGAGACAGTCCTGCATCAGACCAGGTGTCCCAATCTGCTTCGGTCACCATTCCTGAGATCTTGCAGTAGACATTCGGCCGCCGGGCCAGCTCTCGGATGTTGTTTCTCCAGGGCTCTACGACACGGTCACGAATGCGAGGCTTGGCGACATGATCGAGGATGAAGGTCTGATTCGGATGACGATCCACGAATTCGATGGTTTGAGGAAGATGCTTCTCGAAGATCAGGACGTCGTATCCGAGATCGAACTGTTTCAGCTCTCCGATACCTCGATTGAAGTCATCTCGCAGGACGAACTGGTCATCCGGTTCATCGTGAATCGGATGACGCACTGCTTTCATTTTTGGGAGAGCAGCAATTCTCTCGAGTTCTGAGGCTGAACGAGGGATTGTAAGCGGTGCCCATCCCACGACTCCGCAAATCAGGTCGTGGGATGCCGCGACTTGGGCGAGCCACTCCGTCTCTGCGATGGTCCGCTCCGTCTCAACAACGATCGTTCCGGTAACGCCTGCTTCGGCCGTGACGGCGCGCAGGTCGCCAATAAGAAAATCGCGCCGCAAAACTTCCATGTTCTGTCCCATCCAGGCAGGCCCCGGGGGAAGATAGCGCCATAAGTGCTGATGTGCGTCAATGCATGCGTTACCCATTCAATAAACACCCGCGATCAATCAAAAAAATCTGCTCTGCGCCGGAGGCGATCCAGTGCAGTGCAGAAGGGATGAAACGCTATCACTGGCAAAGCTCCCGTAGATCCGCGGAAGCGCCAGGCTCCACAGGAGTCTTATAAACTCCATCCTCTACTTGCGCCGGATGAACGAAATAGGTCCGGAGGTGAGGTATGTGCTCAAGAAATTCAGCCTTAAGTCCCAGGCCAATGTGGTTGAAGAGTACGAGGTGTTGATGCATTTGGCCCATGTCGCCAACGTGGGGCACGACTGGCAGGTCGAAGATCTTCGCGAGGAAGCTCACAGTGAGGAACTCGCTGACGCCCGCAACTCTCGTGCAGTCGACCTGGATGAACGACAGGGCATTGGCTTTCATGAAGTTCTTGAACAGCACACGATTTGCGATGTGCTCGCCGGCTGCAATCTTGAATGGGCTGATTGCACGCGACAACTCAACATGTGCCTGGATGTCATCCGGGTGTGTTGGTTCTTCGATCCAGTGAGGGCGGAATTCAGCGAGTTCGCCGCAAATGCGAAGAGCATCAGGGAGAGGCCAATGTTGGTTCGCATCGAACATCAACGTGCTTTCGTCACCAACCAGTTTGCGCAACATCGCCGCGCGACGCAGATCCCGGCTTTCTTCGGGCGAGCCGACCTTAAGCTTGAACGCTGAAAATCCCTGGTCCAAAGCCTTTTTCGTCAATTCCGTCACCTTTTCGTCATCGTAGTTCATCCAGCCTACGGAGGTGTCATACCCAGGGTAGCCGCTCTTGAGAATGATTTCCCGCTGTGCACGGCAGGGCAACTGCTCACGGAGCATTGCCAGAGCCTTGCACTCAGGGAGGATGTCTTCGAGGTAGCTCAGGTCGAGAACGCGGACAAGCTCTTCAGGTGTGAGGTCGAGCAAAAGCTTCCAGAGCGGTACACCCCGGCTCTTTGCCCACAGGTCGAAACAAGCATTGGTGATTGACGCCAATGCCAGTTGCACAACGCCCTTGTGCGGCCCAAGCCATCGCAGTGACGCGTGGTCGGCGATCTTACGGGAGATGTTCCCGAAATCGGCCATGACGGCGTTAATGGACATTCCCTCAAGAGGTTTCGCCAACATCTCGATCGCTTTGCAGACGAGAGTATTGCCGTCACCGAGTGTCAGGACAAAGCCCGATCCGCGGAGACCGTCCTGCGTCGACAACAACGTTATCGCCAAGCAGTATCCCGAAGTATCGTGAATAGAGTCTGTACCTGCACCCTGCGGCAAAGCAAACCGGGCATCATACGTAGAGATGGATTGAATTGTGTAGTCAGGCATGTCCCATTCCAGTTAGCGTCTGTAACCAAGCTCAGCACCGCCACTCACCGGCAAAATGCATCCAGTTATAAATCGGGCCTTAGATGAAAGTAGAAAAGCTGCTGCGTCTGCTATGACATCGCCACGCGGGCAATAGCCGAGAAGGTGAATGTCATCGAGATACTGTCGAATGCCTTGAGGATTGGGCTGTTCTGCAGCCCACTGCTCAAGCATTGGGGTCCACGCACCCGCAGGACATACCGCATTTACCCTGATCTGATATTTTGCGTAGTCGGCGGCCAGCGCCTTGGTGAGGGCAATCATGCCGCCCTTAGTCGCGACATAGGCGGCGTGGTCAGTTTGGCCAAGAAGTCCTACCATGCTTGCTGTGTTCAGGATTGAGCCCTTGCTTTCGACCAGAGCTTCGAATGAGAACTTTGTCGTCCAGTAGACAGACTTTAGATTGGTACGATGAAGATCATCCCACTGTTCTTCTGTCGTCTCATGCAGTGGGCACGAAGGGCTTACGATTCCAGCATTGTTATGCACAGCATCGAGACGCCCGAATTTCTTCAGTACTGCCGCTATGGCTTTCTCGATATCGGCTCCCCTGGAAACATCGGCATAGTATGCAGAGCTCTGATTACCGAGACTTTTCGCAGCCTTTTGCGCATCCTCAAAATTCCTGTCCAGGATTGCTACTGTCGCCCCTTCACGGGCATAGGCAATCGCGCACTCGCGACCGATCCCACTCGCCCCGCCGGTTAGAACTATGACTTTTCCATCAAGACTTTTTTCCATGCGCAACCCAGTTGTCGTATGCGGTTTTGGCAAATCGGACCATTGCCTTTTTTACGTAGTGCTCAGCCATCTCTCCATCACCTTCGCGCAGCAAATCCACAATCCGCTGATGAAGATCCAGGTCTCTATCCCACACCGATGTGCCGCGCCCGCCCGCGATCATCCGCATTCGGACAAAGGCGAAAAACGGCATCAGCATGCGTTGCGCGTAGTCCGCGAGGTGCCTGTTTCCGGAGAGACTGCAAAGCTCAAGATGAAACTTGAGGTCCCAATCGAGCATGTTCGGAGCGCTCTTCGCCTTCGCTGCGCGCCGCATTCCGTCCACGATTGATTGCAAATTCGAGAGGTCCGGCTGTGCCTGCGCTGCGAGATTTGCGGCAAGGCCTTCGACCGCGCCGCGCATCTGATAAAGCTGGACGACGTCCTTCTCCGTTAGATTGATCACGCGAGCGCTGCGGCCGCCCTCTTTAGTCACAAACCCGTCACGCTCAAGAAGATTGATCGCCTCGCGGATTGTGCCCTGTGCCACACCGAATTGCGCCGCCCACTTGCCCTCGACAATGCGTTCTCCGGGGGACAAAGATCCGCTCATGATCTCTGCCAGAAGTTTGTCGGCCAACGTTTTCTTGACGAGGCCGTCGGACGCGAGTGCGGAAGGTGTCGGCATAAGTTAAAGCGCTTAAATATGCGAAGCGTCATCGTATGTGGCGACTTCTTACGGTGTCAAGCTAAATGTAAGCACTTGAATATTCTTGCATCATAAAGCTACTGCCGTATAGCATGGCTCGGTTTCAAAGGAGAGTCCATGCAGCGATTCGGCACGATGATCCGGCTCAAACCTGGGCGGGCAGAGGAATACAAGAAGTATCATGCAGCGGTGTGGCCAGAGGTGTTGACCAAGATCTCGGACTGCAACATCCGTAACTACTCCGTCTTCTTCAAAGACGACGTTCTCTTCGGATATTTCGAGTACCACGGAACGGACATCAAGAAAGACTGGGCGAAGATGGCGGCAGACGCTAAAACACAGGAGTGGTGGGCTATTATGGGGCCCATGCAAGATCCGCTGCCGACCCGCAAAGAGGGAGAGTGGTGGGCGGAGATGGAAGAAGTGTTTCATCTCGACTGAAGCTTTGGCCCACGTCAACTCTTCACTACCTTCTTTCAGCCCCGTCCGTTGGCGGGCAGCGACGCCAAGAAACGCGCCGAGGGGAGGACTTCGGCCAGAAACCCTGCAGGGCAGCACCGTTGTGCTCGCTCCCGAAACGACCGGCTGTTCGGAGAGCTCCGCATTTATATATTTAAGCACTTGAAAAAACTTCTGTTCATCACTGTGGCCCATCAAGCCAACTATATACTATTGAAAATAAACGTCTGTAAAAAATAACTTGACAACTACAAATATTGTTAGCTAGCGTGCTCTCCGTTTAAGTGCTTAGCGTGACTTCTTGCGAAGAACGTTCGTGCCTAGCCAAAAACGTCGCGGTCAGTTCTGCCAGATGATGCCCGTTCCGACTCAGCGCTACGCGCAAGAAAGCAGCAAAGTATGCGGCTTGTCTATCTCAATCTCGGTTCAATTTGAGGGGGCCTTTGATGTCGAAGAAGTTCATTGCTTTTGCGCTACAGTTCGGAATCATTGCGCTGGCGTTTGCTGGCTGGGCTCGTGCCCAGACAACCTCCGGACTGATTACCGGCACAATCACAGACTCAACCGGTGCAGTAATCCCCGGAACTCAGGTATTGCTGACCAGTCAGGGAACGGGCGTGCAAAGAAGCTCGGTGACTGATGCTAATGGGTACTACTCGGTGCCCGAATTGCCGCCTGGTGTCTACGATGTTTCCGTCAGCAAAGAGGGATTTGCCAACCAGAAGCTGTCGAATGTTCATCTTGAGGTGAACCAAAGCGAAGCGTTGAACTTCAAGATGTCAGTAACAGCGTCTACGCAAACAGTCCAAGTCAATGCGGACATCCAGCAGATCAACACGACTTCTGCGACCCGAGCCGAAGTCGTCAGCCACACGGCAATCGTTGAGCTACCCCTGAATGGTCGGCAGTTCAACCAGCTCACGCTTCTCACCCCCGGAGCGGTGCCATTGGTGCAGGGTGGTCAGCAGGGAGCATTCACTGTCAAACTGGGCGCCGGATCTGTGAGTCCATCCGTCGATGGCCAGCGTCCGCAGCAGAACAACTACACGATGGATGGGGTGCTGAACAACGCGCTGTTCACGAATACGTTCGCCATCAGCCCGCCGCCGGATGCCATTCAAGAGTTTAACGTCCAGTCTCATATCACCGATGCACAATTCGCCATCAGTTCAGGGGCGAACATCAATCTTGTATCCCGCTCGGGCACCAATGACTTCCATGGAGCTGTGTATGAGTTCATAAGGAATAATGTGCTCGATGCGAACACCTACCCAGCCACTTCGGACACCCCGTATAAGCAGAACCAATACGGTCTTTTTGTTGGAGGCCCGATCATCAAGAACCACACTTTCTTTTCCGGGTATTGGGAGGGGTTTCGCTCAGAACAGACCCAGTCTTATCTCTCGGCAACCTTGACTGATGCGATGCGTGGTGGAGATTTTTCATCAGTATTAGGAACGACACCAATCGGAATTGACGACCTTGGACGTCCAGAATATGCAAACGAGATCTACGATCCGTATTCCACTACTCCTGACCCCAAGGATGCGTCGAAGATCATCCGGAACCCGTATCCGAATAACACGATTCCTACGGAACAGCTCAATCCGGCGGCATTGGCGATTTTGGATAAGTACTATCCGTCGCCGAACCTGAACGTCGCGGCTGGAGCCCTTCCGAACTATGCATTCAATGGAAATACGTCGACAAAAGCGGACCAGGTTGGAGTTCGGATCGATCACCAATTCAATCAGAACAACACAGTCTTCTTCCGGTTTAACCGGTCGAATAATAACGTTTCCAGCCCAGAAGGCTTTCCTGGTTACACGGGGCAGAAATCCAACTACTCGCGCGCGTTTGCTGGCGGCTATACTCACATCTTCAGTCCGAACACGATCCTGAATATCCGTTACGGGTATACCGAGACGTCATTCAACATCTTTGATCAGCCTGCGGGTACAGACTTCCTCAACGCACTGAACTTCACTGAGACTGCCCCTGTGAAGAACGATCTACCGTTGGGACCTGGCGTCGGTGTTGCCAACGGATACACCGGTGTCAGCCAATTTGCCGCTCCCGTCGGACCGCAGAAGAACAGCGACTACCACGCCGATCTCTCCAAGATCGTCGGGAATCACACCATCGGTGTTGGAGGCATGTATTACCGAATTCACAGCTTTGACGATGGCTGGCAGTACACAATGAACTTCACCCAGAACGGAACGTCTGTCGACGCTTCGCAGAGTGGCACCGGCTATGGTCCCGCCAGTCTGCTTGTTGGAACTCCAGACAGCTATACCCCATGGGTTGGGGACACTTCTGAGGATCAGAAGATCAATTGGTACGGTTTCTATGCTCAGGATCAATGGCGCATTCTGAAGAACCTCGTGCTCTCCTATGGCCTTCGTTACGACTACATAACACCGCCTAAATTTGCCAAAATCAATTCTGGTTTGGATGTCCTTAGCGGGATATTCCAGGTGACAGGGCCAGTTCCGCCCCTCTTTCCGAAGGCTGTGGGACCGAGCAGCTATTACTATAAGCAGACGAACGGTTGGCAACCTCGATTCGGCTTTGTTTACCAGCCACATAACAGAACCGCGATCCAGGGCGCATTTGTAATTATCGACGATCACAACAATACGCTGATCGAAGAGCAATCCGACATCCGTCTGTCCTGGCCAAGCGGCATCTACACCACCATCAGCAACCAGGATCTCGGTTATCCGTCAGTGTTCATCAACACGCTGCCGGCAGCCTCAACGTTCCTCGATCCCAACAAACCGCTCGCGAGTTTCGGTGGCAGCCCGCATCCAACCATTCCTTATTCCATGGAATGGAATCTCGGAGTGGAACAGCAACTGACGCAAACTATGGTACTCGGCGTACACTATGTCGCCTCTGGAAGCCGACACCAATTCCTGCAACCGCTCGCAAATACAGCGACTGCGCCAGGCCCAGGACCAATTTCAGCTCGGCAACCGTATCCGCAATACGGTGGTCCGATTCCCTGGGACTACAACGAAGGGACTGCAAACTACAACGGCCTCCAGGTAAAGCTGAAACAGGAACTCGCGCATGGCCTCTATTATCTGCTCTCCTATACCTACGGCAAGTCGATGGATCTGGCGTCGGATCCACAGGCTGACACCATCACTAACTTCTACAATCTGGCACAGGACTATGGTCCGTCCGACTACAGCAGGAAGCACATGCTCTCATTCGCAGCTTCCTACGCACTGCCAGTAGGTCACGGGCAGGCCTTCCTGACAAACGCAAATCCGGTGGTCAACACTATCCTGGGCGGGTGGAACATCGGCGGCATCTTCTCGGCTGATTCCGGGTTGCCATTCAGTGCTATGGCCGGTGGAGACGTAGCCAACACAGGCGGTGGACCACAGAGGGCACAGCGCAACGCAAATGCATCGGGCAGCGCTCCCCAGACAAGACAGCAATGGCTAAACCCGCAGGAGTTCACCGTTCCGGCGCCATTCACGTTCGGCAACGAACTGAGAAACGACCTCATTGGTCCCGGCTACCTGAACGTTGACTTCAACGCAAGAAAGGACTTCAAGATAGAGCGGTTCACCACGCAATTTAAGGCTGAATTCTTCAACCTGTTCAATCGAACTCAGCTCGGATTGCCCAACAATAACGTTCAGTCTTCAGCCTTTGGAAGCATCACTTCATCCAGTGCTTCGGCCCGCGAAATTCAGTTCGGACTGAAGGTACTGTTCTAGACATGGCGGAGCAAGGCCCTCACCGGGGGCCTCGCTCTGTTTATACCTTTTCAGGCAATGACAACGGGTCAGCATAAGTAGAAATTTGGAGACGGCATTCTTCTGGTAGCCAGCAGTCAGCCAATGAAACGTCGAATCTCACAGGCGCGTGCGATGAAAGAAGTCAAGATCTGCCTTGCTAAGGTCTTGTGTCTCACCGCGCTTTGTGCCCCCTCGATGGCACAACAAGGAAAAGCCTGCGTGCCAGACAAAACGTTCGCGCAAGTCGGATCACTGCTGGAGAAGCAGGATTACGAGGCTGCAAAGCGTTTGCTTCAAGGGCTTGAATCCTGCCCCCACCTTTTGCCTGTCCAGCGATTTAACGTCGGCTGGCTCTACGGCAAAGCCCACGACTCTTCTGGCGCTCTCAAAATCTTTAAGTCGCTTCGCGACGACGTGCCGGATCGCCTCACGCATGGATACGCGATAGCGCTGGCTTCCTTTCAGCTCGGCCAATATCAGGCCGCAATCGATGCGCTCACGGCACTCCGCTCCGCGGGTGTTTTCGATGCCAAATGCGCGGACCTGCTCGGCGTTTCCTATTCGAAGCTTGAGAAGTACCAGGACGCCTATGCCGTCATGGTTGAAAACATTCGGGACAATCCATCCAATCCTTACGCATACTTCAATCTCATCACGCTCTTTGTAGATACATCGGAGATGGACAAGGCCGCACGAGTTGCGAACAAAGCCGTTGTGGCATTCCCGCAGAGTGCCGAAGCCCTCTCAATGCGAGGTTCCATCGAGCTATCACTGGATCGGTCCGACGATGCCTACCGTGACTTCGCTGCCGCTGCACAGCTTGCACCGGAGGCGTCCGATCCTCCCTTCTTTATGGCCCTGGTCGACTATCGGCAATTGAAGTATGTCGAAGCGGAGACGGTGCTGAGAAACGCCATCGCATCTGGAGTCGCGGATTCCGATCTTCACTACATGTTGGCGGAGTGTTTACGTCGGGTCGATGAAGCGAATACGAGCGGCGCATTGTTGGAACTCAATCAGGCGATCCATCTCAACCCCAACTCCGTTCCGGCGAGGGCTCTTCGTGGCTCAACGCTGCTCGAAGCAGGACGCCCCGCAGACGCGCTCGTTGACCTGAAGATTGCGCGGGATCTCGATCCGAACCCCCAGCGGGATACACGGAATACCACCTACATGCTTGGAAGAGCGTATGCCGCACTGGGCAAGCGCGAGGAGGCCAAAGCGCTATTTGCTCAATTGGGTCCGCAATTCAGTAGCAACAAAGCCTATACGCTCAATCAACTCAGTGAACAGAAGATGAGGGCAGCTCTACATCCGTAGTCGATACGCACCGAATGTGCAGGCATCGGCAAATCAAGACTCAGCAGTTTCAGGAGCGCAGCCCAAACAGCCGCACGGGAGAAGAAGTCGATGTCTCAAGAGATATCACGAAGAACCTTCATACGAACCACAACGGGTCTGATCGCAGCCAATTGGGGGGGATTGCGCATTTTGGCCGGTCCCGCATCTGCATTCGCTCAATCTGTAGATGGCCAGCGACCAATACCGGTACCCGAAGAATTCATCTATGGGGCGGAGTTCTTTCGACCACCGAATCCTCCACATGCCTTACGCCACGAGATGTTGAAGGCAATTGCGAACGAATACAAATTCAACATCATTCGTATTTACTGTTCCTGGGTCTACCTCAACCCCGAGCCGGGAAAGTTCGATTTTAGGGAAATCGAGGAAGTGCTCAATGACTGCGATCAATTGGGTCTGAAAGTCCTGATGGGAGCGGTCATCGAAGAGGCTCCCTACTGGCTTGAGGCTGCGCATCCAGAATCGCGGTTCGTTGACGCCCTCGGTTCTCCCCAGCGCCTGCAGACAGCCTCTATCAATATGAGCGGCGGATGGCCGAGCTTATGTATGGACTGGGCCCCTGTCCGCGAAGCCGCGGAGAGATTTCTTCTGGAATTGGGGAAGGTAGTGTCAAAGCATTCTTCGATGTACGCATATGACGTCTGGAATGAGCCGCACCTTGAGCCTTCAGGCGGACGCGAGTTCAATGCATCGACGGATCAGAAGCTCTATTGCTACTGCGAAAAGACTGTCGCGTCTTTTCAACGCTGGCTCAAAAATCGCTACGGCACCCTCGAGAAACTGAGCGAAGCATGGGTACGCCGCTACCCGAGCTGGGAGGTCATCGATCCGCCGCGCGGCCCTGGCTCCTACATCGATTGGGTGGACTGGCGGCGCTTCATGATCGAGCGAAGCACAGAGGAGATGCGGTTCCGGGTAAAGACACTTCGTTCCGTCGACACCCGCAGCATTCTCGAAAGCCATGTTTTCAGCCAAGCTGCGATTCTTCCGCTTGCTCTTCAGGCAATCAATCCCTGGCGTCTGGCCGAGTTGATGGAATATTGGGGACTTTCGTATTTTCCCCGATGGCAGGGCTCTCCGATCTATTTCGGTGCTGCACAGATTGAATTGACTCGGGCTGCCGCCGCAGGCAAGCCGTTCTGGATCACAGAACTGCAGGGCGGGCACGGAAGCAACGGTATTCGTCGCAGCCCCCAGATGCGCCCACGAGATATCCGTCTATGGAACTGGATGCTGGTGGCAATGGGCGGGAAAGGCATCATCTATTGGTGCTATCTCACCGAAGCCACAGGAACGGAGTCCACCGGCTTTGGCCTGGTCGAGCGCGACGGCTCGGCAAGCGAACGTGTACTTGAAGCAGCCCAGGACCACAAGCTCATACAGGCACAATGGGAGATCATCAAGGACTACAAACCCAGTCCGGAAGTTGCCGTCGTCGTAGACATCGATAATGCCCTTCTCACCTTCGCCATGAGCGGCAAAGAGGACGCATCGACCAAGTCTTTTGCCGGCTATTACAAAGCTTTGTGGAACAGCGATGTGCCTGTGGATTTCATCGAGCCTCAGAGCCTGGCCAACAGCGGCAAATACAAAGTCATCATTGCGCCCTGGCATCTCATCGGAAAAAAGGCCACCTGCGATTACTTGCGACAGTTCGTTGAGGGCGGGGGGACCCTTCTCCTGGAAACCGGATTCGCGTCCTACGATGAGCACATGGTTTACAACCCTGTCGTTCCGGCATTCGGGCTTGCCGAGGTGTTCGGCTACCGTGAGCAGGAAAGTCTGTACATGATGCAGGACGATATAAAGATCGATCCAAAGCCTGAAGATCTACCGCCGTCTGAACGCGTCTACATTGAAGGTCGGCTCGCGTTTACAGAACCCATAAAAGTCACAGTAATAGCGCATACTTTCCTCACTCCGATCCAAGTCTCATCGGCGAAGGTAATCGCGTCGTACGAATCGACCCCCGTTGCAGCAGTTAAGAAAGTGGGCAAAGGCCAGGTGTACTACTTTGGGACCAATCTGGGAGCGAGCATCGAAGACGGCTCCCAGGAAGGCATGGATCTCGTCCGCGAGATCGTACGCCAGGCGGTGCAACCGGTCATTTCGTCTGACAAGGTTCGCCCACGGTTGATTGAGTCAACGAACGGCAGCCTGTTGATTGTCTTCAATGACCAGATCACCGACCAGACTGTAAAGATCCAGGTGCCATCTCGCTATAAGACGGCGAGAAACATCTATGACGACCAGTCTAAGATGATCCACGACGGCTCGGTCGAAGTTCAGGTGCCGTTTGATGGCGTATGTGTCATTCGACTTTCGTAACGATGCAGCTTTGCGATGACGATGTCATTTGTGATTATCCCTAGTCAGATGAACGAATTTTCGGGCGAAGCAATTGCAGGCCTTGCGGAGTCATCATCCAGGCAAGCCATCGGGTCGCCTGACCAGCTCAGAATAAGCTAACGTAAACGAAATCACTTATTTACATTTGAACCAGAATTGGCTCCAGAGCCTTGCTTGACAAATCGTGTTCGTACACGGTTATATATGAACCGCGTCGTAAAACTCTTAAGCGAAGACTTCTGAGAACCGGCGCTCCTTAGTTCTTTAGTCCTGTCGGACTTTTCCCCTTTTCCTGCCAAAAAGCCAGCGCATGCAGTCATGCGCGAGAAGAGCAACAGAATTACAAAAACGACGATTTGGAGCGGCAAGAATGAAACTTAAGGCGGGAATTTACGCAGGTTCGACACTTATACGGAGGCGCGCAATCGCTCTTTTCTCTCTGCTACGGGCAGCGGCTCTCACAGCTTTCGTGATCGGTGCTGCGACAGCACATGCGCAAGCGAACAATGTGGGACAGAAACCTTATCTTGGTTGGAGCACGTTCAGCGAGCAGACCATCAACGGAAGCTTCCTGACACAGGCAAACATCCAGGCGCAATCCGATGTCATGAAGTCTTCTGGCATGCAGGATCACGGCTTCACCTATATCAATATCGATTCGGGCTGGATGGGAAGCTTTGACGGCAACGGACGTCCCATTCCGAACACGAGCACCTTTCCTGATATCAAGGCGCTGATCGACCACATCCACGCCAACGGACAGAAGGCCGGCATTTACTGGATTCCCGGTATCGAGCAGCCTGCTGTCGACGGCAACTATCCGATTCTTGGGACGCAGCACCACACGCAGGACATCGTTACCATTCCGCTGGCGCAAGGGAATGCTTTTGCAGGCGCTCCGCCGAATCCTTATCACGACAAGATCGACTTCACGAAGCCCGGCGCACAGGAGTACATCAATTCCGTGGTAGCGCTCTTCGCCTCGTGGGGTGTGGACTTCATCAAGCTAGATGGAGTTGCACCGGGCTCCTACAACGACAGCCTTTCGATCGATAACCGTCCGGACGTTGCCGCGTGGTCCAAAGCGATTGCCGCGAGCGGGCGCCCCATCTGGCTGACTATCTCCTGGGCCATCGATCAGGATTATCTCGGAGATTTCCAGCCTTATCAGAATGCGCGCCGTATCGAAGATGACATTGAATGCGAAGGTCGCTGCGGCACGCTCAGCGACTGGCAGCGCATCTATCAGCGCTTTCGCGATCTGCCGGGATGGCAGAATGACGCCAGTCCGACACAGGGGTGGAATGACCTCGATTCGCTCGACATTGGCGATGGTTCGCTCGATGGGTTGACGAATGATGAGAAAAGGACCGCCATCTCACTCTGGGCCATGGCGAATGCGCCCATGTATCTCGGCGGCGATCTGACGAAGCTTGACAGCTTCGGCAAGCAGCTTGTCAGCAACGACGAAATGATTGCGGTTGACCAGTCGGGCAAACCCGCAAAGCAAGTGCTTGGAGGCGAACAGCCGGTATGGGTATCAAGCCAGGGCAGCAACACTTACTACGTTGCACTCTTTAACCTGAACGCAACGCCGGCGATTGTCCATCTTCCGTGGAACCTACTCGGCGTCAACGGGGCTCTGCAGGTCCGCGATCTGTGGAATCACCAGAATCTCGGACCGTCCGTTCTGCCTTTCACTACGGTATTGAAGGGGCACGATGTGCGTCTGCTGAAGGTCGTCACGTATGGCAAAACAGCGCCTACGCCTTCGACCAGCTATGAGGCAGAATCAGCTATGCTGGGCGGCTCTGCGGTCATCGCTGGCTGCGCGGCATGCTCCGGCGGTGAGAAGGTCGGCGGCCTGGGTCTCGGTGCGAACAACACCGTTACGTTCAACAATGTTTACGTCGCGCGCACCGGAGTTTACCTGATGCAGGTCGATTCCATGACGCAGGGGTTGCGGTCGTATCTTTACAGTGTGAACGGCGGGCCTTTCCAGACGCTCAACTCGGGCGGCGGCAGCTTCTTCCTTCCCGCCAGCACAACGATTCCCGTGCGTCTGCAAAAAGGCATGAACTCAATTCAGTTCGGCAGCCCGGTCAGCTATCCACCCGATCTTGATCGTATCGTTATCAGCGGAAATGGAGATGCGCCGGAGCCTTCCTTCCGGGTATACGAAGCGGAGGTCGCCACGCTGAGCGGCAACGCGAGCGGCGGATTCAGCAACTACTCCTCCGGACTCGGCAAAGCTGGAAACATTGGCGGGGGAGCGGGCAATGCAGTTACCTTCTCGAATGTAACGGTGCCGTCTGCTGGAACATACTTGCTCGAAGTAGACTATGCGACCAGCGGGCCGCGCTCATTCTTCCTGACCATCAACAACGGCACAGCGAATGAACTGGATCTGAATGGCAGCACGTTCGATGAGCCAACTTACACCGTTCTTCGCCTCCACCTGAACGCAGGCACCAATACGCTGCGCTTCGATAACGCAACCGGCTATGCGCCCGATCTTGATCGCATCGTCGTAGCCCCAACTGTTCTCGGTGACCTGCTGGGAGAAATCCTGCACTAGCTGGATAAGAGTGAGGGGGCACGGTAGCTCGCGCCTCCTCACCATGCAGGGACGAAATTAGCTGGCAACTGTCTGAAAGCTGCTGGGCCGTAGACGCGCCGTCTGGCCAGCCCGCAGATGAATCGTCGTCATACGCTCGCCGTAGCGAACCGGGACACTGCCGCCTATGCGGCTCAGAATAGATGCGCCGAGCAATCGACCGTTGCTCCACCGCATGTTGATTTCGTAACCGCCGCGCGCACATAAGCCACGAACTGATCCCTCCGGCCATGCGGAGGGCAACGCAGGCAGTAGCACGATCTCACCGTCCTGCGACTGCAGCAGCATTTCAGCCATCGCAGCAGCGCCTGCGATATTGCCATCGATGGCAAAGATATTCTGGTCGGCTCCGGCCACGCCGCTGCTTGAAAACGTCAGCAGATTGTCATCGGCCGCACGAGCTACAAGCCCCGTCAGTGCATCGTGGGCTGCGTCGCCTTTCAGCAGACGCGCATAATAGGCTGCAAGATTGGCGCGCCCCCATTCGCTTTGTTCCCAGTTGGGTGCGTGGATGCGCCGATCGAGAGTGACCTCAGCTGCTCGCGCCAGCTCCGGCGTGCGCCGCGGTGAGATCTCGTTTAATGGATACAGCGCTACCAGATTCGATGTATGCCTGTGATTCAGCGAGGCATCCTCAAAATCTTCCAGCCATTCCTGCAGCCGGCCGTGGCGTCCTACCTGAAACGGCGGCAGCTTCGCCCGCGCTTCCTTCAACTGTTCCCGGAAATCCGCGTCGACGTTCAGCGTTTCTGACGACTGGATACACATCGAGTACAGCGCATACACGAAGGCGCGATCACAGGTGTTTCCCATCGATTCGGCCGCCTGGTCACCCGATGGCGTCTTGTACCAGTTTTCTGGAGAGTCGGATGGTCCTGTCACCAGCCATCCGCGCTTTGGCTCGGGAACCATGTACGCAAGAAAAAATTCGGCCGCCTCTCGCAATACCGGATAGACGCTGGTGCGCAGGAACGAATCGTCAGGATTGAAGGTGTAATGTTGCCAGAGCTGCAGCGCAATCCAGACGCCCGCCGTTACATAGAGTCCCCATCCGATGCCCCAACCCGGCGCCGTATAGCCCCAGGCATTTGTCACCGTGTGAGTTACCCATCCGGGAGCGCTGTACATCTCGTGCGCAGTTGTCCTACCGCTCACGCGAAGCCCTTCTATCAGCATGAAGAGGGGCGCTTGGCACTCGCCCAGATTGCACACCTCGGCAGCCCAGTAATTCTGCTGTGTATTGATGTCCAGATGAAAGTCGTCAGTCCAGCCCATACTGCTGGCCAGGCCATCATTCCAAATTCCCTGTAAGGCAAGCGGCAGGGGCGAGCCCGCTCTCGACCCGGCAATGGTCAAGTAGCGGCCATATTGGAAGAAAAGGGCTAACAATTCGGGATCGGCGGATCCGGCTGCCATCTGACTGCGCCGTTCATCTGTCGGCTTCATCCGCACAGAAGCATCGGCATTTCCCAGGTCCAGCGCAACACGGCTGTAAAGCTGTGCGTGGTCTGCGATGTGGGCCTTCCGCAATCGCGCGTATGATTTTCCCGCTGCTGTCTTCAGTGTCCGGGTACAGATTTCTTCAGGTTGTTTTCCGCCGAAGCTTGTCGCGGTCGCCACGAGTACAGTTACGCTGTCGGCCGCCTCCACATGGAGAGACGAGTCTCCGGAGCGAATGCTGCCTCCTTCGGGAATTGCCTGGACATGGATCTGGAAGCCAACGCCGTCATGGCCCGTGCTGTGCATGGTTTCGAATGCTTTTCCTTCGAGTACGAGAACATTTTCCCCTCCACTTTTGATGGAATACGGTAGCTTTGTTGCGCCAAATCCCAGCTCGAACCTGATTTTCCCGGCTTTGCTGCATCCTAAACGCAGAGCGATCACGTCATCCGGATGCGACGCAATTACTTCGCGTGTAAAAACGGCCTCGCCGCTGCGATAGCTCACCTGTGCCGTAGCCTCTTCAAGGTTCAGTGACCGGCGATATCTGTCTACCCGCCCCGAATGCTTGAAAGATAAAGTCAACTCAGGCAACGGGAGATTTGTTCCGAAGTTCTTTGGGTGCGCGAGAAGATGTTTCTCGCAGAGAGCGCGGGCCTCGACATATTTCCCCGCGAAGAGTAGCTCACGAATCTCCTGCAGATGCGGAAGGGCACCGGGGTTCACAACGCCAGTCTCAGGCGCGCCAGACCATACAGTGGATTCGGAGAGTGCGATCCGCTCCTCGACGCCGCCGAAGACCATTGCTCCCATGCGGCCGTTTCCGATAGGCAATGCCTCCAGCCAACGCTCCGCTGCCTTGCGATACCAAAGTTCATCGCGACGTTTTTCGCTGGCCTCGAAGGCTAGTCCGGGCAGGGATCGAAACGTTGCAGCCGCTGCACTGCACTTGAGGAAATTACGCCTGCTCGTTGGCATCTATGCTCCGTAAAACAGCAAATCTAATCTCGTTCGCAAAAACCATTTTGAGTGAGACAATCGTGTGATTATTCTTTCCTTAAACACAAAGGTAAAGCCATGCATAACGTGGCGGGAAACGCCGGAATCAAAGATATCGCCAGGGCACTGAAGGTCTCGATTGGCACCGTGGATCGCGCGTTGCATGGCCGCCCGGGTGTAAGCGAGAAAACCAAGGCCCGCGTTCTGCAAATGGCCAAGCGCCTCGGCTA
>Ga0207028_1103_pt1 | contig 18949 bp, 13 predicted proteins | sample Alteio_BWMinCont_41_FD_153287 | JGI IMG/M metagenome (GOLD analysis project Ga0207028, IMG submission 153287) | Enriched cells from forest soil in Barre Woods Harvard Forest LTER site, Petersham, Massachusetts, United States -... | ecosystem: Environmental > Terrestrial > Soil > Temperate forest >... | reverse complement strand
ATTAGCGTTGATCAGGAAACCTTAGTCTTTCGGTGGGCGGGTTTCTCTCCCGCCTTATCGTTACTTATGCCTACATTTGCTTTTCTATTCCCTCCACAGTCAGTTATCTTCCTGCTTCTCCGGTTAATAGAATGCTCCCCTACCAGATGCATTACTGCAAATCCATAGCTTCGGTATACCACTTGATGCCCGTTTATTATCCATGCCCGATCGCTCGACTAGTGAGCTGTTACGCACTCTTTAAATGAATGGCTGCTTCCAAGCCAACATCCTAGCTGTCTGTGCAATCGGACCTCGTTAGTTCAACTTAGTGGTAATTTGGGGACCTTAGCTGATGGTCTGGGTTCTTTCCCTCTCGGCCCTGGACCTTAGCACCCAGAGCCTCACTCCAGCGTATATTAATAAGCATTCGGAGTTTATCTGGATTTGGTAGGATTTGACTCCCCCGCACCCAATTAGTAGCTCTACCTCTTATTAACTCAACCGCCAGGCTGTTCCTAAAAACATTTCGGGGAGTACGAGCTATTTCCCAGTTTGATTAGCCTTTCACCCCTACCCACAGATCATCCGGAAACTTTTCAACGTTTATCGGTTCGGTCCTCCAGTACCTGTTACGGCACCTTCAACCTGTCCATGGGTAGATCACAAGGTTTCGCGTCTACCCCCTCTGACTATACGCCCTTTTCAGACTCGCTTTCGCTTCGGATCCGTGTCTTAAACACTTAACCTTGCCAGAGAGGAGTAACTCGTAGGCTCATTATGCAAAAGGCACGCCGTCACCAAATAAATTGGCTCCGACCGCTTGTAAGTACACGGTTTCAGGTTCTATTTCACTCCCCTGTTCGGGGTTCTTTTCACCTTTCCCTCACGGTACTGGTTCACTATCGGTCTCTCAGGAGTATTTAGCCTTACCGGATGGTGCCGGCAAATTCCCACAAGGCGTCTCCGACCTCGCGGTACTCAGGATCCCACTATCCTCTTATCCATTACCCGTACGCAGCTCTCATGCTCTATGGCCGGGTTTCCCACCCCGTTCCGGTTTTGTTTAAGTCTCATGTTGTGGTCCTATAACCCCCATTATGCCGTAACATAATGGGTTTGGGCTTCTTCCCTTTCGCTCGCCACTACTCAGGAAATCACTGTTGTTTTCTCTTCCTATGCTTACTTAGATGTTTCAGTTCAGCACGTTCGCGCATTTATGCAACTATTCTTCAAATAGTTAGGTTTCCCCATTCGGAAATCCGCGGATCAATTCATATTTGCTGATCCCCGCGGCTTATCGCAGCTTATCACGTCCTTCATCGCCTCTGAGAGCCAAGGCATCCCCCGTGTACCCTTTCTTACTTTCTTCTACTCGTGCGCCTTTTGCTCGCACGGTATGCTTTTTGATTCCTGTTACGTTTGTTGGTTCATTAGTTCATTGGTTCATCAGTTCATTGGTCTTGCGACTTCTTTACCTTTTTACCTTTGTTCCATAAACTTTCAAAGCCTTAACAGTCCTCTATACTGTTGTCTTCTCTTTCAATTTACTTCTTCCAATATGTCAAAGAACTTTCAATTAGATTTGAGTATTGAGATTTGAGTATTGAGATTTAACTTGCGTTTTGTCTCATATCTCACATCTAATGTCTCACATCTCATTTGTGTGGAGAATAACGGATTCGAACCGTTGACCCTCTGCGTGCAAGGCAGATGCTCTAGCCAGCTGAGCTAATCCCCCTAAAAATGTTGTCATTAGTTCATTTGTTCATTAGTTCATTTGTGTTTATTGGACTATTTACCAATGAACCAGTGAACTAATTAACCAATGAACCCTAACGTAGTCCCGAGCAGATTTGAACTGCTGACCCCTACATTATCAGTGTAGTGCTCTAACCAAACTGAGCTACAGGACTTTGTTTAGTTGCAGTTTGTCAGTTGCAGTTGCAGGACTTATCTGCCTACTGCTGCTGCTACTGCTTACTGCCACTGGTCCTATGCCGCACCTTGTTCAGGCCACATACCCCGATGGCTTCATCTTTTGGGTTTTCCTTTTGTGTTTTTTATTCAGTGAGTAGTTATAGTCTATAGTTTATGGCAAAATACCAATGAACTAATGAACCAGTGAACCATTCAACTAAAATATAAGAATAGAATCATGCAGCTAACAGCCACGGCTGTTATGCTTTTTTTGAAGAGAAATATCAGGATACTGCTCCAGAAAGGAGGTATTCCAGCCACACCTTCCGGTACGGCTACCTTGTTACGACTTAGCCCCAGTTACCGGTTTTACCCTAGGACGCTCCTTGCGGTTACGCACTTCAGGCACCCCCAGCTTCCATGGCTTGACGGGCGGTGTGTACAAGGCCCGGGAACGTATTCACCGCAGCATTGCTGATCTGCGATTACTAGCGAATCCAACTTCACGGGGTCGAGTTGCAGACCCCGATCCGAACTGTGAACAGCTTTTTGAGATTGGCATCCTGTTACCAGGTAGCTGCCCTCTGTACTGCCCATTGTAGCACGTGTGTAGCCCCGGACGTAAGGGCCATGATGACTTGACGTCGTCCCCTCCTTCCTCTCTATTTGCATAGGCAGTCTGTTTAGAGTCCCCACCATTACGTGCTGGCAACTAAACACAGGGGTTGCGCTCGTTGCGGGACTTAACCCAACACCTCACGGCACGAGCTGACGACAGCCATGCAGCACCTAGTTTCGTGTCCCGAAGGACTGATTCGTCTCTGAATCATTCACTAACTTTCAAGCCCGGGTAAGGTTCCTCGCGTATCATCGAATTAAACCACATGCTCCTCCGCTTGTGCGGGCCCCCGTCAATTCCTTTGAGTTTCACCCTTGCGGGCGTACTCCCCAGGTGGAATACTTAACGCTTTCGCTTTGACGCTGACTGTATATCGCCAACATCGAGTATTCATCGTTTAGGGCGTGGACTACCAGGGTATCTAATCCTGTTTGATCCCCACGCTTTCGTGCCTCAGCGTCAATCATACTTTAGTAAGCTGCCTTCGCAATTGGTGTTCTGTGACATATCTATGCATTTCACCGCTACTTGTCACATTCCGCCTACCTCAAGTACATTCAAGCCCTGCAGTATCAAAGGCACTGCGATAGTTAAGCTACCGTCTTTCACCCCTGACTTACAAGGCCGCCTACGCACCCTTTAAACCCAATAAATCCGGATAACGCTCGGATCCTCCGTATTACCGCGGCTGCTGGCACGGAGTTAGCCGATCCTTATTCTCAGAGTACATTCAACCCACTACACGTAGTGGGGTTTATTCCCCTGCAAAAGCAGTTTACAACCCGTAGGGCCGTCTTCCTGCACGCGGCATGGCTGGTTCAGGCTTGCGCCCATTGACCAATATTCCTTACTGCTGCCTCCCGTAGGAGTCTGGTCCGTGTCTCAGTACCAGTGTGGGGGGCCATCCTCTCAGATCCCCTAAACATCGTAGCCTTGGTAAGCCATTACCTTACCAACTAGCTAATGTTCCGCATGCCCATCTTTATCCTATAAATATTTGATGAAATCACAATGCTGTGTCTTCATTTTATGCGGGCTTAATCTCTCTTTCGAGAGGCTATCCCCCTGATAAAGGTAGGTTACATACGTGTTACGCACCCGTGCGCCACTCTCATTAGGAGCAAGCTCCCAAATCCCGTCCGACTTGCATGTATTAGGCCTGCCGCTAGCGTTCATCCTGAGCCAGGATCAAACTCTCCATTGTATAATGTGTTTGTTTGCTCACTGACCCTATTATTAATAATAGAATCTGTAAAAAAATTATTCTTTTTACAATATCCTCTCTCTCTTCTTTTCATAACTTCACCTTCCCTCCTCCGCCTTAGCTTCGGATTTCCAGCTGTTATGCTACATGATTATCTATACCTTATAAGAACTTGTCACCTTCACCTTCACGGCTCAGATTATATATGTTATCACCTTTTACAATGATCACTTTTTCAATTTTTTATACCGAAAATCGCTTCCGGCTTTTGCCCTGTCGGGCGCCCCTTTCTTTTGGGACTGCAAAGGTAAGAACCTTTTTTGCTTGTGCAAACTTTATTTTTTTTATTTTCAGCTTGCTTTCAGAACAACCCGGTATCCCTTTTCCGGGCTGCAAAGGTACACACTCTTTTGACTTTTACAAACGCTTTATAAGAAATAATAATAGTGTACATATAACACTTTGCTAATCAGGCGAAAAATGTTTAGTTGATGGCTAATGGTTCATAGTTCATAGCCAAAAAGGAGATCGTTTGCTTGCTGAATTATCCGGGCTTAGTCGCACTAAAGCCGATTATTTATTTAGTTCATGGTTCATAGATAATAGTTCATAGTAAAAAAGGAGATGGTTGGCTTGCCGAATTATCCTGGTTTCGTCGCGCTAAAGCAAATTATTTATTTAGTTCTCGGTTAATAGATCATACTTCATAGTCAAAAAGGAGATGGTTTGCTTGCCGAATTATCCTGGTTTCGTCGCGCTAAAGCAGATTACTTATTTAGTTCATGCTTTATAGATCATAGTTCATGGCCCAAAAAAGGAGATGGTTTACTTGCCGAATTATCCTGGTTTCGTCGCGCTAAAGCAGATTACTTACAAACCGTCAACCTATCAACCAAAGGTTATTCATAGTTGATGGTTCATAGTTCATAGCCAAAAAAGAAATGCAGCTCTATAAACTCTCGACCATGAACCGTTCTGCTAAAAGATGTTAAATCACACCTATATATAAGGCAGCAGTAGGCAGTTGGCAGCAGGCAGTGAGTTTTGCATTGTACCCAAGTATAAATTATGCTTAAAACTGCAAACTACCCATTGCCAACTGAAAACTGCTCCTCACGTGTTAAAAGATGTCAAATCGCATCTATATATATATGGCAGCAGTAGACAGTAGGCAGTGAGTTTTGCATTTTACCTAAGTATAAATTATGTTTAGAAAACTGCGAACTGCCCATTGCCAACTGAAAACTGCTCCTCACGTGTTAAAAGATGTTAAATCACACCTATATATATATAGCAGCCGGAACAAGCGTTATATATTAGCCGATAAAATTATAATTGACTGTTTTATATTATTCCCTTATCTTTGCAAAATGTTTAAAAAACAACTCTCGTTATTAGCCTGTGTATTTGCTATATTAATTATTGCACTGGGCAGTTGTAAAAGTAAATATGAAAAACTGCGTACCAGTAACGATAACGCCAAAAAATACTCTGAAGCTATTAAACTCTATAATAAAAAGGAGTATTCGAAAGCGTTAGGGTTATTTGATGACCTGGTAACACGTTACAGGGGCCGGGCCGAAGCTGAAGACTTATTTTATTATTACGCCTATACAAATTACAAGCTAAGGGACTATACTTCGGCGAGGTACCACTTTAAAACTTTCGCGGAAACTTATCCGTCAAGCGCAAGGGCTGAAGAGTGCAGGTTTATGGCGGCTTATTGCTATTACCTTGACTCCCCGATCTTTTCGCTCGATCAGGCCAATACAAACAGTGCAATTGACGCGCTTCAGTTATTTATAAACTTATACCCTAAAAGCGACCGGGTTGCCGAGGCCAGTAAACTGATACAAAACCTTCGTGATAAACTGGAAGAAAAATCATACGCAAATTCAAAATTGTATTTAACAATCAGCGATTACCAGGCAGCTGTTATTTCATTTGGCAATACTTTACGTGACTATCCAGATACTAAATACGCCGAAGAAATTAACTTTTTAACCATTAGGGCGCAATACCTATATGCCGACCACAGCAGGGAGGATTTCCAGGAAGTGCGTTATAACCTGGCTAAAAGTTATGCCCAGCAATTTATTGATGAATACCCGAACAGTAAATACCTAAAGGACGCAAAAGACTACATGAAAAACAGCGACCTGGGAATAACAAGAGCCAAAAGTGTATTGGCAGAGGCCTATAGTAATCCAAGGATCGCTAAAAAATTAGCTGTTAAAAAAGATTCGGTAATAAGCCAGCCACCATCTGAAAAAGGGAACGACAATAAAAAAATCGGAAATTAAATTGATATGAACACTAATAACAATATTATTAACAAGCCTGCATTAGCAAGCAGCACAGTAACCCGCGATTTACGCGAGTTAGATGTAAAAACCGACAATATTTACGAATCGCTTGTAATTATGTCGAAAAGGGCTAACCAGATTTCAAATAATGTGAAGGAAGAATTGCACCAGAAGCTTTCGGAATTTGCATCATCAAATGATAACCTGGAAGAGGTTTTTGAAAACCGTGAGCAAATTGAGATATCCAAATACTACGAAAAACTACCAAAACCTTCATTGGTAGCTATCCAGGAATTTTTGGATGATAAAATTTACTACCGCAACCCGGCAAAAGAAGTATAAGCCAGGCCCCCCGACCCCCTAAAGGGGGAGCAATTGTATGATATAAAAACTCCCAAATGGGAGTTTTTTGTTAATTTTATTTTTTAATTCCCCCTTTAGGGGGCTAGGGGGCTATATGCTTGAGGGTAAAAACATTGTTTTAGGCGTTTGCGGCAGTATAGCTGCTTATAAATCGGCATTACTTGTAAGGCTATTGATTAAAGGCGGCGCCAGCGTACAAGTGGTTATGACCCAGGATGCTACAAATTTTATTACCCCCCTCACACTTTCCACACTTTCAAAAAACCCGGTACTTGTTGATTATTTTAACCCTGAAAACGGGGAATGGAATAATCATGTGGAATTAGGCTTATGGGCTGATATTTTTATTATAGCTCCGGCCAGCGCCAATACACTGGCTAAAATGGCCAATGGCTTGTGCGATAATTTATTGACCGCAGTATATCTTTCTGCAAAATGCGACGTGTATTTTGCACCAGCAATGGACCTGGATATGTGGAAACACGAGTCGACCCAGGGAAATATCAGTAAACTTCAATCTTTTGGAAACATATTGGTCCCTCCCGGTAATGGTGAATTAGCCAGCGGCTTGTACGGTGAGGGGCGCATGGCCGAGCCTGAAGAAATATTCGCATTTATTTCTGCATCTATTAAAAAAAAGCTCCCCCTGGCTGATCAGAAAATATTAGTTACTGCCGGCCCTACTTACGAGGCTATTGATCCGGTGCGTTTTATAGGCAATCATTCATCGGGCAAAATGGGCTTTGCCATTGCTGATGAACTGGCCAAATTAGGCGCCGATGTTACCCTGGTTGCCGGGCCATCAGCACAAATAAGCAAACAATCATCCGTTAAACGTATTGATGTAACATCGGCAGCAGAAATGCTTGAAGCCTGTGAACTTCATTTCAAAAATTCAAAAGCTTGCATAATGAGCGCTGCTGTCGCAGATTATACACCAACAGTTATCGCGCAGCAGAAAATAAAAAAGAGCAGCGGTGATTTTAGTATTGAAGTAAAAAAAACTGTTGACATTTTAAATCTATTGGGTTTACAAAAAAGCGATGGTCAAATATTGGCAGGATTTGCTTTAGAAACCAATGATGAGGAAAAAAACGCGATAGAAAAGCTGAAAAAGAAAAACCTCGATTTTATTGTACTAAATTCGCTCAACGATGAGGGCGCCGGTTTTAAAAAAGACACCAATAAAATAACTATTATAGACCGCGACCTGCAAAAAACTGAATACGGCCTTAAAAGTAAGGAAGAAGTTGCGCGTGACATTTGCTCCAAAATTGTTGAACTGATAAAAGGATGAAAACATTAAGCAAAACTTTTGAAAAAACTTCCTCAGAACCAGGGATTATAATACGGAATCGCTCGTCGTCCATTAGCGTTAACATCGCTCGTATACCTACTCACCCGGTCGTTGCTTCGCTCGACCGCCCTCTCTTCCGCAAGCGGGAAAGAGGGCTTCAGGAGCTTTTTTTACCCTCTTTGCGACTTGTCGCAGAGAGGGTCGACCAGCGTAGCGTAATCGGGGTGAGTAAACTCGCCGCCATGCCATTTGCAGGCGTTATTTCGAAATCATTATTAAGCGTATATATATTATTGTTTTGCTTAAGCGGAATTGCCGCAGCGCAGGATTTAAATGCCCGTGTACAGGTTGTTTCTCCTAAAATACAGTCGACTAATAAACGCGTCCTGCAATCGCTTGAAACAGCGATGAAGGATTTTTTAAATGGCCGTAAATGGAGCGCTGACGCTATTTTGCCACAAGAGCGTATCGATTGCAATTTTATATTAAACATTACCACATGGGATGGCAGCAGTAATTTTAGCGGCGAGCTACAGGTACAATCGTCACGGCCGGTTTATAATTCAACTTATGCCTCAACTTTAATAAATATTTTAGATAAGGATATTGACTTTACCTATACCGAAGGGCAAACCATTGATTATACCGATCAAAATTTTCAAAGCAATTTAAGTTCCATAATGGCCTTTTATGCTTACATAATTGTAGGTATGGACTACGATACTTTTTCGCGTTTTGGAGGCACTAACTACTTTGCGCTTGCCCAAAATGTTGTGACTAATGCACAATCATCAGCCTATAAAGGCTGGAAAGCTTTTGATGGCACTACAAACCGTTACTGGCTTTCTGAAAACCTGAACAATACACTTTACAAGCCGCTTCGTAGTTTTATGTACGATTATCACCGCAATGGATTGGATGTTATGTCGGATAATGTAGGCAAAGGCCGCAAAGTGATCACCGATCTGCTCCCGGTACTTTCGCAGGTAGACAGGCAACGCCTCGGCGCCATGTTCCCACTTGTATTTTTTACTGCCAAAAGCGCTGAATTTATATCCATTTTTTCAAAAGCTGATCAACCGGCAAAGGTACAAGCCATGACTATATTGAGCCAGGCCGATCCGGCTAACGGGCTTAAATACCAGGCGCTACAGAAGAACTGACCGCTGATTTAGGTGATTTTTATGATTACGCTGATTTTTATTCGGATTTATTTTTCGGATTTTTCGCTATTGTTTGTTTTTTAAGGTGCTCAAGATGGCTTCGCCGTTTCAGAATTTCGATTTCGGAATCATAGAATTTGAAAATTGTCAAACCCTTCACCCTTCCTAATGGAAATCCGAAATCGAACATCCGAAATCCGATATTCTCTGTAACAATTCATTCACTTCACACGTCTTTTCATTGAAAAATCAGGATAATCAATAAAATCTTTTAATCCCGGTCAAAAAATAAATTAAAAATAATTTGCAATTACGAAATCTATCGTACATATTTGTACGAAGAAATTCGTATAAGTATTTAAAATGGAAATAAAACCAACAGAAAGCGAACTGGAGATATTACAGGTGATCTGGAAAAAAGGGCAATGCACCGTTCGTGATGTACATGAAGAATTGGCAAAAAACAAAGATGCCGGTTATACCACTACCTTAAAATTGATGCAGATAATGCATGAAAAGGGATTGGTTGAACGCGATACTGCCGCAAAAACGCATCTTTATAAAGCTGTGATCACTCGCGAACAGGCACAAAAAACTGCTTTAGACAAAATTATAGCCACCGTATTTAAAGGCTCAACTTCTGACCTGGTAATACAGGCGCTGGGGCATCACCGTGCATCAAAGGATGAAATAGATGCGATAAAAAGTTATCTGGAACAGTTTGGGGGAGAGAAGTAGTTAGACCGTAGTCGATGGACCATAGTCCATGGCAGGAAACGTAACATTAAATTAACTATCGACCATGGTCCATGGACTATGGACTTTTGAAGAAAAAATTAAGATGGAAAATGTACTATATAACATCGGCCAGGTTTTAGGGATAACCATCATCCATTCTTTGTGGGAAGGGTTGCTGGTTTATTTTATTTTGCGGATTGTTTTTATAGCTGCCCCTGCCCTATCCGCGGGGAAGAAATATAACCTGGCTATCGGGGCAATGGCATTGCTATTTGCAGGTTTTACATACACGCTGATCGTTGAAGTAAATACCTTCAATTGGGTAAATTTAAATTCTTCCAACGCATTATTGCTGCCTTATCTAAATTTGTCCCTTAATTCAGGGCATTCTTTAGCAAACCACTCCATATATAATACGATTGCAATCTGCCTGCCTTACATATCGGCCATTTATATTGCCGGGCTGACCGTAAACCTTGCGAAACTTAGCAAAGAATGGAATAAGATCAGGCTGATAAAACAATCGTTTATCCCGGCAGACCAGATGCAGCAGTTTATAAACAAATTTTCAAAAAAGCTGGATATAACTAAACATATACAACTAAAATTCAGCGACCTGATAGATGTACCCTGTATGATGGGGTATTTTAAACCCATTATTTTTTTACCCGTTTCAATAGCATCTTATTTATCAGCCTGCGAAATTGAAGCAATTTTACTGCACGAGCTTTCGCACATTAAACGCAATGATTACCTAATAAACCTACTACAGCAAATTATTACTGCAGTACTTTTCTTTAACCCTTTTGTACAACTGGTTAACCGCTTAATAAACGTGGAAAGGGAAAATGGCTGTGATGACCTTGTGATTAAAAAAACAGGAAAGCCCCTGATCTATGCACAGGCCTTATTAAAGCTTGAAGAAAACAGGAAAACTCAATTACAATTCGCACTTGCAGCTACTGAAAAAAGATATCATTTATTAAATAGAATTGAAAGGATCATGAAAACAAACAAACCAATCGGCAATATACGCCACCTGGTATTAGCAATATTATTACTGGCAGGTGGCCTGGGCAGCATTGCCTGGCTAAGCCCTAAAGCTGTCGCAGCAAACACAAAAGCATCTCTTGTTCATAAAGTTATAGCCAGGTTAAATCCATCAAATGGTTCAGAAAAAGTGCAGCCGGCTTTAAAGATTTACAATCCGCTGCTTGTTGACAATAAGGATACTGACAGGAATATATTAGTTGCCGATACCATAAAACATCATCATAAAGCAAAAATCACTGTTGTTGATAAACATGGCAATAAAAAGACATACTATTCTGATCGTGACAGTGCATCTGATGATTCTATTGACAGGTTCTATTCAAGCCCTGAATGGAGGGCCCAAATGGACGCCATGAAGAAGATGGGTGAAGATATGAGGAAAAAACTTAACAGCCCTGAATGGAAAAACCAAATACTGGCTATGAAAAAACAGGGTGAGGAAATGAAAAAACAATTCGATAGCCCTGAGTGGAAAGCACAAATGGAGAACATGAAGAAGATGGGCGAAGATATGAAGAGAAAATTTGACAGCCCTGAATGGAAAGCCCAAATGGAGAACATGAAGAAACACGGGGAAGAAATGAGCAAAAAATTTGATAGCCCTGAATGGAAGGCGCAAATGGAGAACATGAAGAAGATGGGTGAAGATATGAAGAGAAAATTCAATAGCCCTGAATGGAAAGCGCAAATGGAAGATATGAAGAAGATGGGTGAGGATATGCAAAAACAATTCAAAGGCGAATTCAAATATAATATGAAATGGGATTCAAGGGATTCTTCGAAGGCAAGCAACGACACCGTCGGCAAGCCGCGGAAGTAACATTATAATATTGAGGTTTTAAACAGAGAAGAAAATCATGGAAAATATACTCTATAACATTAGCCAGGTTTTGGGAATAACCATTATTCATTCATTATGGCAGGGATTGCTTATCTATTTTCTGCTCCGGTTAGTATTGTTATTTGCCGGTGATTTGTCCTCATCAAAAAAATATACAATGGCGGTAACCAGCCTGGTAGCCATAACCGGCTGGTTTATTTATACGCTTGTAAACGAAATTCATATTTACAACTGGCTGGCCGTAGCACCTGCCAAGCTGTCGGCAATGCCGCTGATGCTTGACCTGCCGGCAAATATCGGCCGGTTTGATGATCAAACTGTTCGTTACTACTATAGTATTGAGCAATACTTGCCTTACATAACCCTACTGTACGTTGCCGGGCTGCTGTTTAATACAACACGACTTATTCTGGCCCGTCAAAAGATTAATACTATAAGGCAAACGATGTGTATTGATATTACATTGCAGCGCCAGGTAAATAAGTTTAGGGAACTACTTGATATAGACCATCGGGTAAAAATAGGGTTAAGCAAACTGGTTGACGTACCTTGTATGGTGGGCTATTTTAAACCCATTATCCTTTTGCCATTTACCTTATCAACCTATTTGGCAGCTGAAGAAATTGAAGCCATTTTACTGCACGAACTTGCACATATTAAACGCAACGACTACCTGGTTAACCTGCTGCAGCAGGTAATAACCACGCTGTTGTTCTTTAACCCCTGTGCCCAATTAATTAACCGGATTATTAACGAAGAACGCGAAAACTGCTGTGACGACCTGGTAATAAAATCAACACCAAGCCCTGTCGTTTATGCAAAAGCATTATTAAAACTTGAACAAACACGAGAAAACAACATGCGGATGGCCATGTCGGCCACCGGGAAAAAGTACCAGCTACTAAGTAGAATTGAACGTATTATGAAAACTAAAAAACCAACTCAAAGCATCCGCCCGGCATTACTGGCCATGCTTATATTAACCATAGGTATTGGCAGCATTGCTTTGCTAAACCCCGAGATAGCACAGGGAAAAATTTCCGTGAAAGCAATCAGGCCAATAATCAGCAATTTGCTTGTTGACACTGTACACAAAACAAAGACCAAATCATCAAAATTAGCCGCTACCAAAAAGCCTGTTAAAACAAGGCATATTTATAAATCCGATGACAATTTAGCAAGTAATGATACCTATAGGTCTAACGATAACAGGAACCATAACTTTAATTATAATGGATTTGATGACGCTGAACTTAACAGGCTTTCGGCAGAGGTGAGTAAGTATGGCGACGCCGTAAGCAAGTATTATGAGAGCGCCGAATTTAAGAAATACGAAGAAGAGATGGAACAGAAAGGCAAAGAGATCGATGCTTTTTACAATAGGCCGGAATTAAAAAGGTTGCAGGAAAAACAGGAGGCGCTGGGGTCGGAATTTGAAAAGAATTGGGGCGATAACGGGGAAACCGGGAAAATAAGCGCTCAAATGGGCGAAATGGGTAAAAAGATAGACCAATATTATACCAGCCCTGAGTTTAAACAGATGAACGCGGAACTTGAAAAGAAATATGGCATAGACCCGGATAAGTATTATGATGACAAGGAAAATGAAAACTATAAGAAATATGAAGCTGAACTGGATACACGCATATCGCCCGAAATAAAACAGCAAACCGAGGAATTGAAGAAATTAGGTAACGAGATGCGTAACCATTATCGTTCTCCGGAGCGCCGCAAGCAGGAAGATGCAATGAGGGCAATGGGCGACAGCATGAGAAAAGCGTTTAACAACCCCGCAATTAAAGAGCAGCAAGCCGAAATGAGAAAGATAGGTGAGCAAATGCGCGAGTTTGAAAATAGCCCCGAGATAAAAAAAGAAAAGGAATTATTACGTGCGGCCAGTGAAAAATTACGCGCCTACACCCATTCGCCTGCGTTTAAAAAACGTATGGAGCTTTATAAAAACTGGAATTGGAGTGAATCTGCGGAGAAAGCAGAAGCCCCTGAAAAACCAGAAGCGCCTGAAAAACCGGAGGCTCCCGATACAACGAAGAATTAGGGGTTAGTCAGTGGTAGTTGTTACTGGTGTGTTGTTTGCGTAGAAAGCCAACTAATTATTCAAATCAATTTATCAAACATACTGACTAAAACATGAGGACAAGGAAAGCACTGTTATTACCAATAGCTGGCTTATCCTTGTTCGCATCCATGCTGTATTACGAAAACTAAAAAACGATAAGAAAAGACCGGCATCTCAAATAAGAGGCCGATCTTTTTTCCAGATGTTTTTTATTTACCGATGCTCATAAATCTATCACTTAATGAAAAATTTGATCTGACTGTAACCATATCGCATTTTAAATCATCTTATAAACAAAAACATCGGGTTAAATCTTTATTTATAATTAAACTGAAAGATGATTTTGAAAGAATATTGGCCCGCAATGGTAAAATTGTTTGCCATACAAACTATCTGCTTGTTGCTTTTTTGGGGATTAATAACCACAGGAAATTGTCAAACTGTTAATAATTATCCGCCGACCGGCCAGCTTGTTGATGCAGGCGGGCATAGACTGCATATCCATGTAATGGGGAAAGGAAAACCAGTTGTAGTATTTGAAAACGGCAGTGGCGATTTTTCCTTTATATGGGATTTGGTTCAGCCGGAAATATCAAAGACCACAACAACAGTTTCCTATGACAGGGCGGGTTATGCATGGAGCGATGAAGGCCCGTTACCAAGGACAGGGAGGCAAATAGCTTATGAGTTGCACACCGCATTACACAATGCAGGGATAAAAGGGCCCTATATTATGGTTGGCCAATCATACGGAGGTTTTTTGGTTAGATCTTTTGCAAGATTTTACAAAAATGATGTTGCTGGTGTTGTTTTGGTTGACGCCCTTAATGAAGATTCGAAAATAATTATTAATAATAAAGCAATGCGCATACGCGACTGGGCAAAAGGGGAACGTGCACCGGGGCCTCAAAATATGACCAAAAAGGATACCGCTCCAAGTTTTTCCACAGAAAAGCTCAAAGTTGTACTGGATACAACAATCGAACCGCCCCTTGATAAACTCCCGCGTGATATTCAGAAGATGCAGGTATGGGCCCAATCACAACCTATATACAGAAAAGCGGGTAGTAATGAAATGAATTGGTCTCCGGAAGACGTAGCCGATATGTACAATAATAAAGGGAAACCAGACTATATGCTTGGCGATATTCCTTTAATCGTCCTTTCCAGGGGCGATGGGGGCTATTCGGGTATGCCTGATTCGGCCCAACTTGAAAGTGAACGATTAAAATTGCAAATTGATTTAACTCATTTATCAACAAACAGCAAACACATTATAGATAAGAACAGCGGCCACAATATTCATTTGGAAGACCCAGCAACCGTAATTGATGCCATAAAACAAGTTATTTACGCCTCTATGAGACATACCAGGATTGGTGATTAGAGATTGGGGGTAGAGATTGGAGATTAGAGATTAGTTGAAAATATCAGATTAAAATTTATTTCTAATCTGCAATCTCTTGCCTCTAATCACTACTTTAGTATCCTTCAAAAAGGATACTTTTTTTATGCTTCAAAAGCTCAGTATTAGTAATTACGCTTTAATTGATAACCTTGAAATTAGTTTCGATAGCGGGTTAAATATTCTTACCGGGGAAACGGGCGCAGGTAAATCCATCATATTGGGGGCGCTTTCACTTATTTTGGGACAGCGTGCCGAGGGCCGCTACTTTTTTAACCAGCAAAAAAAATGTGTAATCGAAGGCTCATTTAAAATCGGCGCATTTCATTTAAAACAGTTTTTCGAGGACAATGATCTTGATTATGAACCCGAAACAGTTTTGCGCCGTGAAATATCGGCCGATGGCAAATCAAGGGCCTTTGTAAACGATACGCCGGTTAATTTACCAGCCCTCAAAGCTTTAGGCGAAAAGCTGATCGACATCCACTCGCAGCATGCCACTTTGGAGATTAATGACCCGGAGTTCCAGCTATTGGTTGTTGATGCGGTTGCCAAACATGATGAGCTGTTAAATGATTACCGCGCGAAATTCAGATCTTACAAAAAATCAACGGTTAAATTACAACAGCTTATTGACGAAAGCGATAAAGCAAAAGCCGACCTGGATTATTACCAGTTTCAATTTGATGAGTTGGGAAAAGCAGCATTATCAGCTGATGAGCAGGAACTGCTGGAGCAGGAGCTTTATGCCCTAAACAATGCCGGGGAGATAAAACGCAACCTGCTGGGTGCTTTTTATTTAATGGAAGATGGCGAAACTTCGGCAATTATACAGTTGCGGGAAGCGGGCCACCAGCTTACATCACTTGAAAAGTTTAACCCACTAATTGCAGAATTATACCAACGTTTAAACAGCGCCATTATTGAATTAAAGGATATAGCCACCGAAATAGAAATTATTGAGCAGCGTACCCTTACCAATGAAGCGCGTGCTGAAGAAATAAATAACCGCCTAAGCCTGATCTACAACCTGCAGAAAAAACACCGGCTAAACAGCAATGCAGAATTATTGCAGTTGCAGGATGATCTGTCCGGCAAAATACAGCAGGCTGTTTTCGGGGATGAAGCCATTGAAAAATTGAAGCAGCAACTTAATGCGGATAAAAAGGAGCTGGAAAAATTAGCAGCAACGCTATCTGCCAACCGTAAAAAAACAATTCCTGCAATCGAAAAGCATGTGTTGGAAAGCCTTGCAGAAATGGGCATGACAAATGCCGCACTAAAAATTGAACAGGTAGTCCGAAAGTCCGAAAGTCCGGAAGTCCGAAAGATAGAAAGTGCCGACTTCTTAACAAAGAACGGGGTTGACGAAATACGTTTTTTATTCAATGCTAACAAAGGCCATGCACTGGCCGAAATGAGCAAAGTAGCATCAGGCGGTGAGCTTTCGAGATTGATGTTAAGCATTAAATCGCTCATCGCTCAAAATACTGCCTTGCCCACTATAATTTTTGATGAGATAGATACAGGCGTGTCCGGCGAAGTTGCCAATAAGGTCGGGCAGATCATGCAGCGGCTGGCGGATAATTTACAGGTGATCACCATTACCCACCTACCCCAGATTGCCAGCAAAGGCCAAAGCCATTATTTTGTGTATAAAGATGATGAGGGCGCTACTACTTATACCCGTATCAAACAGCTTGATAAACAGGAAAGGATTTTAGAGATCGCTAAGATGTTGAGTGGGGATAATCCGGGAGAAAGTGCATTGCAGAATGCGAGGGAGTTACTAAATAGCTAAAGTTATGAAAAGCACTATTCTTGCTGCACTTTCGATGTTTTTAACGCTACAATTATTCGCAAGTTCAAAGGATACTGTTATTATCACCACCAGGGATACCATCAATTTAACAGGTTTTGTTTATAATAATGCAGGCAAACCGGCGGCGTCCCTATCGATTGAATCCAGGCAACGGGACCTCAAATACTATCAATATTTCATAATTGCCCGAACGGACTCGAATGGTTATTTTGAACTTAAAGGGGCTAAACCAAATGATACCTTGAGGATTATGGATATCCGGTATAGCAATATTCTTTTTCAAAACAAAGGAAGCCGGTTTATTATTATTTATTTACCACAACCTGAAATAGCGGAAATAAATTCATTGAACCCAATTGAAGTTAAAGCACAAAGAAAATTCCCCAAAATATTACCAACCTTTCATACCAAAAACAGCACCATTCTTGATGGAGACTGTTCCGTTTGGATGTATCCTGCATTTCCGGGAGGATGGGATCGCTTTATCAATTTTATAAAACAAAAGTTGACTTATCCCGAAAGGGCAATAGCCCGCAATATTGAAGGTACTGTTGAAGTTGCCTTTACTGTGGGAAGAGATGGTACTTTAACCAATATCAAAGTAATAAAAGGCTTAGGCTATGGTTGTGAAGAACAAATAGTTAAAATACTGGAAAATTCCCCGAAATGGAGTCCGGGTATTTCTTGTAACCGGCCTACAGCATTGGAGGAAACGATTTCTGTCAAATTCTCACTAACCGATAATTAATATTATTTTTGCCCCAATAAATAAACCATCACCATGTCTTATAACTTATTAAAAGGTAAAAAAGGGATCATTTTTGGCGCCCTTAACGAGCAATCCATAGCCTGGAAAGTAGCCCAGCGCGCTGTTGAAGAAGGCGCTGAAATTATTTTGAGCAACGCCCCCATAGCATTACGTATGGGCGAAATAAATAAACTTGCCGAAGAATGCAATGCCCCGGTTATCGGCGCTGACGTAACCAGCAATGATGATATTGCAAACCTGTTCACCAAGTCACAGGAGCATTTTGGCGGCGGAGTTGATTTTATATTACATTCTATAGGAATGAGCATCAACATCCGTAAAAGCATTCCGTACACCGAAAATAATTATGATTTTACCCACAAGGGTTTAGATATATCTGCCCTCAGCCTACACCGGATATTGCAAACTGCAATGAAAATGGATGCCATAAATGAGTGGGGGTCTGTACTGGCCTTAAGCTACATTGCAGCCCACCGTGTATTTCCTGATTATAACGACATGGCGGATAATAAAGCCTATCTTGAAAGCATTGCCCGTAGCTTCGGCTATTATTACGGGGTAAAAAAACATGTACGTATCAATACCATATCGCAATCACCAACACGCACAACGGCAGGTTCGGGCGTTAAGGGTTTTGACGGCTTTATTGATTATGCTGAAAAAATGAGCCCGCTCGGCAACGCCAGCGCCGATCAATGTGCTGATTATTGCGTTAGCCTATTCTCTGATCTTACTAAAATGGTAACTATGCAAAACCTGTTCCATGACGGTGGTTTCTCCTTTACCGGGGTTACCCAGGCTGTGATTGAACAAATGGAAAAATAGGTTTGGAGTCCGAAAGTCGGAAAGTCCGGGAGTCCGAAAGAAAAAACGCAAAGATTTGACAACTTTTTGAAAGTTGTCAAATCTAATGTTTACTGTGGCCCTTTAATTTGAGCTTACCAATATCATTTTCACTTTAATGGTATCGGTTGGCATTACCGGTGTGCCGCCATCGGGTGATTGCGCATATAGTGTTACATTGCCTGCATTGGTGGTATAGCTAAAAGAAGTTCCGTTATATACTTCAGGAATTTGCTCATACACACCGCTATTGTATGAAATATCAACAATAAGGCCACCATTTGCAGTAAAACCATTTCCGATTTCAGGTACAGTTATCGGCGCCGCATACGATTTCCCGTCGGAATACAATGTCCAGTCACTTGGTTTCACTGTTGCAAATACTGTTTGATTTTGACCGCCTGCATTCACATATTGTTTGGTACAGGATGAAACTGCGAACACAACTACGCAGCATAGGATAGATAATACTGTTTTCATAAAATGTTATTTTTAACTATAAGAACAACGTTTTTTGAAAAGGTTTAATATTATGTACAATATTTCTATC
>Ga0207028_1100_pt1 | contig 19673 bp, 13 predicted proteins | sample Alteio_BWMinCont_41_FD_153287 | JGI IMG/M metagenome (GOLD analysis project Ga0207028, IMG submission 153287) | Enriched cells from forest soil in Barre Woods Harvard Forest LTER site, Petersham, Massachusetts, United States -... | ecosystem: Environmental > Terrestrial > Soil > Temperate forest >... | reverse complement strand
TGCGGGGATCCTGTAAGGCTTGCGATACAAATTAAAGAAAAAATATCCATCAATTGATTTGGTGATAAGGTTTCATTCGTTAAAGGCGCGGGTCCAGGTGTTGTTGGTAATAGCAAAACATTAAAGTCACCTAAAAATTCATGCATTTTCTTTTGATAATCGTTAATGCGATTTTTTAATTTAAATTCACGATTTGGATCCAGCTGCATTTCTTGGAAGTTTAATTTAGCCGCTTTAAAATTTTCACGCACTTCCGAGGTTAACGTATCATTATCTGCCTCCCAACTTGGTATATTGCTTTCCAGCCATGGGCCTAGCGTTTTCCAAGAACTAACTGTCAATAAAATGGATGCCTCTTTCCAACCATTTAAACCTTTTAATAGAGGGTCTTGCTCCCCAGTTATTTCATCCATTGAAATTATTTTTATAGGCATACCGCTATTTTTTAATTGTTCAATGGTTTCTTCAAAAATTTTTATATCATCACCACATAAATTAAGGGTTTCCTGGATAACATATATTGTTTTTAAGGAAGCAAACGGTAAATCTTGTTTAGGCATTAATACCTTGCCAACACGAGATAAAGTATCTGCATCTTTTGCAATAATACCAACCGTATCATATTCTTGCCCCACCGCTAATACGCCCGTGGTTGAGATCTCAGATCTTGTTGGTCGTAAACTCCAAACACCACAATAAGCGGCTGGAATTCGAATGGAACCCGCAGTATCCGTTCCTAAAGCAAAATCAACTAAACCACTAGCGACAGCAGAAGCACTACCAGAAGATGAACCACCAGGCATACCATTGGTAACTTTAGGATTGATGGGAATGCCATAAGCGTTCACTCCAGTGATATCCAGTGCAAATTCGGAGGTATGTAAGGTTCCCTGTAAGGTTGCGCCAGCGTTTAACAATAATTCAACACAGGGTGCATGATCTTCATTGGGTTGTTTATGATTATTATCCCAGCTAATATTCCCAAAACTCTGGGGCAATGTTGCCACTGCAATAACTGACTTAACCCCAAAAGACAGCTTTTTAAGCGATAATTCAATTGGCATTTCTTTGTATATAAATTGAGAAAGTTTATTAACAAATGGAGTAATCAGTTTTTTTGGCATAGTTCTCTCTCAATTGCTTCATTAAAATATTGCTTAAGCGGTAACTGTATCAAGAATAAGACTTAAGCAAAACTGTACATCATAACAGTTTTAAGATTTTACATTGGAATGAAGGGCCGAGTTCTTGCGTTGCTTAGAGATTTCGGCAGACTGCTTCTTGGTCGCTTGTGCCTTATCGTTATATGACAAAAGTATAGGAGTCGAATAAAGATTGTCTAGGAAAGCAGAGGAGGAAAGTGAATGAATATTTCTAGAAAAATCTGTAGTCGGTGAGAGTAGAGAAGGGGTACCACTCTCGCTGCTTGTTTGTGAGCTTGTAAGAGAGGAATCGGATGATAGCGCTATGGTTGAGGCTTCATAACTTAACGTTGGGGTAGATTGACTAGAATTAAATATTGAATTTGTACTCGAATCTGTTTGCTGATTGCCGCTTGAATCATAATCAGCCAAGCTATTAACGGCTGGGGATTTAGGTTTTGCTCTTAAATATTGGGTCATAACAATTGTAGAACCACTTTGCTTAAAAGGCGGGGCAATATTGTTAAACATAAGAAGTGGTTGAGGGGTATTTGATCCAGTTTTTTCTCGAGAATTTTCGTTCAAGCGACTTTTTTTAGATACCTGTGAACTATCCTCTTCAGAGCTTTTTTGCAGGACATCGCTTCCTTGTCGGTCCTGAAGATTATCCATGGTTAATTTAGCAGCATTAGAATCATTGTCCATATGATTCGGATTATTATTTTGATTTTGTGGCAAAGTTGGTATGGAAGGTTTTCTTAATTTTCTTTTATAAGTGGAAACAGAGCTTCGGTTAATATTAAGTTCAATACTGCTTGTCTGAGAAAAAGTGTCCTCATTCATTATCAGATTGAAAGTTGGGTTATTAGAAGTTTCTTCAATAACGGGAGACATTGGGTTTAAATCCAGTTGTGGTACAGTCTCGCTCTCCGTCGTAATCGTTTGCAAAGGACTATCAAAATGTTCGCTATGTGTAAATCCTCGAAGCACTACAGAACAATTAGGTAATTGTAAAGTCCTAAAAAAAGTGGCTGAATCTGAAGGTGAAAGCGGTGAAGGGTTTATACCAGTACGACTTTGTGAACGATTGTCATTTTGGGGTGTAATATCTACAGAGGCAAGAGAGCGGTTATTTGTAAAATCATCACTGTCTGTGCGCAAAAAATCCGGGGTTATATGTTTTAGATTTCTAATATAGAAAAATTTACGTAAACGTGCTTGATACGCCAAGGTATTTTTATCCCTTCTAGATAGCTGTTTAACATATTGTAGTGCAGTATCTGCATAAGCATTTACCAAAGACGTGGGAGGATGTATATGAATATTAAAGGAATCTTCAAAGAGCCTTTCTTTTATTTCCTTATTAAAAGTCATTAGAACAGCAATGGGCTCTTCATAAGATGAGAAAACCCCTGTTGCAGATCTAATTAAAATAATTTTTTCTCGAAATTCATCAAAAGTGTTTAAAAATTTAAATAATGAATTTTCCTTATCCGTAAACTCTAATTCGGCCAAAGATTCATCAATGATTATATAACCATTCTGATGCTGATTTTCATTTAGTTTTTTTCTTAATTCATCTAAAAGATATGTGACTTTAGCGTTGGAAAGTGGCTTGTGATATTTATTATTAAAAGTATCCAATACGATAGCGAACGGTTTATTTTTATCCTGAACCCCTATAAATCCGAGGCCAAAGTTAAAACGTATTACATTATTTTCAAAAGATTTATTAATAAGTGCATTAATATTGCAGCCAAAAAATAAAAGATGTTCGGGTTTTATATTTTGAGAAACAAAACCATGCCAACGGTTTAAGGCTTCCGCCATTTTTTGTCGATTTTGAAGTCCTCCTTCGGGATCACTATAAGGAATTGAAGCCCCAAGTCTCTTAATTTCTTCAATAAATATAAGCCCCTGCTCTTTTAACATTGAATAGTACAAAAAAGCACAAGGAATGCCATAATCTTTTACAGTAGCATGGCCTATCCATTGGTATATTAAGTCCAGGATAAATCCTTTAGTGACTTTTTCAATGTTCGCTTCTTCAAGGTATTCTTTTAGGAACTTTTGTAAGAAACTAATAATTTTTTCCGCGCTCTCTTCGTTCCGAAAAGACTGGCTTGCATTCATATTTTTAACAGAAGATACCCAGAGATCATTTTCAAATGAAGTATTATAAGTTATACATAGCCATTTTATAGTTTCATAAACAAATATTCTTATTTCTTCAAAATAGATCCCAGATTTATTCCTAACACTTTCCTCAGTTATTTTTTCAGGACTCATAACCAAAGAAAGAAGTTCAGTTAAGCATGTTTCTGCTTGATGTTCAAAGCTTGCTTTATTTTCCTGTATTTCTTTTTCGGAACGCAGGCCATTTTCCAAACAATTCAGAGCATACTCCGCTAGAAGCATAAAATATTTCTTTATCGCTTCCTCACGTTCAGCACTTTTTTTCTTATGTTCGACCCATTCTTTTTGAACAAGTTCTGCTTTCTTTTCTGCCTCGCCCCAATATTTCAACAGATTTTGGATATATAGTTCATTTAGGATTAAAGGGAACGTGTCGGTATAGAGCGATGAAACGTTTGGCTCTGAATTAAATTTCACGCTGCTTTCTTTAACAAAATTATTTTTTGCGGCATTAGAAGCTAAAGCATGAATAGAACTGGTTGAAAGCAGTACTCTTGTGGATTCTACCACCCGAACAGCTTTTTCAAGTTTATTCGCAAGTATTTCAAGGACGCTTCTTCCGGCACTGCAAGTAATACGAAAAAGACCAAGCCTCGCATCTGCTTTGAAGAACGACAAGGGAGTAATTGCGATCCCATATTCGCATGCAAGATAATAAGCAATTTGTGTATCTGTTTCTAAAATCCCGTTTTCTATGTTGAGCCCGATGTCTTTATTCAAATAATCAAGCACACTTTTGCCCAGTTTTTCGTTTATTGTGCTATCTTCTATCTTGTAACCTATGAACTTACTAAGATCTGCCATTATATAAAAAGTCCCTTCCACTTTATAGTTGGGGTCCTTCATATCTAAGCCAATTTTATTTAAGCGAGAATGCATAAACTGGACTTGGGCGTGATAGTGTTCTCGATAAAATTTATCCTTTATCCCAGCATCCGGACCTTGTTGTTTAGAAATGGCATTTGCATAAGCAATTTGAGAGGAGTAGGAGGGAGGGCCAGAATAATTGATTTCTTGTTCAAGCTTTTCAGAAAAAGTTTTATCGAATGCAATGACGGCAGCCGGCCTTATCCCAGCCGCAGAAAGATCTTTAGTGCCGGAACGAGATAGATAAGTGTTCTGTAGAATATGAAGAAAATTTTGTTGTTCTTCTGGGGATACTTTTGAAAAATTTTCAGAAAGATAGGCTAATAAAGAGGGATGTTTCTTTTCAGATGGAAGACCCTCGTTATCAAAGGTCATTTCTATATAAGCTTCATCAATAATAATGCGTAAATGTTTATTTTCTTCTTTTGCTAATATTTTAATAATTTCTTTCCATTCTTCATTACTAACGGCCGTACCCGTTGGATTGCTAGGGTTGCATAGCAGAATAGAATGAATTCTTCGCCCTTGTTCTGCTGCCGCCTGTTGCCCGTCATGTAGGGCTTTATCTAAGGCCGAAGGCGTTAACCGATATCCGCTTTCTTTCATCACATCAATAAAATCTAAATTATTTTGATTATGAAAACCTGAATATAAAATATAACGAGGGAGTGGGGTTATATAATAATCATCCGGGTACATTTTATTAATGGTCTGAAAAATATTATGTAGCCCGCCAGCCCCCCCAATCGTTGGAATTACGTTTTCCCTTCTTATTTCAAACTCAGGATGTTTATTGGGATTGTAAAAATCATTAAAACCTTTGGCTAATAATGTCCTGGGGTCAGTTCTAGTTGCTTCAAAATTTAATGCGAGATTATCAAGTTCTTCTATAATCGCCTTTAAGTTATTATCTAAAGAGTCAAATTTTCTGCATTTTTCTAATTGAGTTTCATCGTATTTATCAAGTTTTGCTAGAATTTTTTGTGCGGCTTGCCCGTATTTTTGAAGCATTATTAAATAGTCTTTTGCGCCCGAAATTATTTTTTTATTTAAATTCGCGGTGGGATAACCAAGATTGGTCGCGTTTGATCCAGTGATCTCAAGCCCTAAACTATCTAAATGATGTAGCCATTGTACAAAGATAAATAATTCTTCGGCTTCTGGGCTTGCATAAGCGCCGCTGGGCATTCTTGGTGGGCGTGGATTTGTGAACATACTGTTCCTACCTTAACTCATGTTCCTTACGAATTACGAAAAAACTCAGTTAATGGTGATCTCTATCAAAATAAAACTGAGTTTTTATTCAGTTTTTAAGCCATTTGCTGTTTTTAGATTATTAGGTTTTCCTATTCTAATTTAATTTTTTTTTTTTTGATATAACTTTTTTTGATTGGATATGAAAAGATAAGTAGTTATGGATATAACATCTTGTGTGATATGGTTTTTTTGCTGCGAAATCAATATAAACATACGCTAATTTATGGGTGTCTTCATTTATTGATCATTTTTTATTCCGAATGATGTGCCTTAATTTAGAATTCAACTAAGATTAAGCTTAAACTTTTAGCAAAGAACTTTGCAAGAACTCCTAGCAAACTTACTAAGCGATCTATTTAATAGAACAATAAAAAACGTGCTTATTATTTAATGGTATACTTAATTTAAAGGGTTTTAAGAAAGTCATGTAATTAAAGGGAGCGTGTAATTATGCATACTCAAAAACGAAATAAAGATGAACATGCATTTAAACTTGGGTTTAACTCAGGCATTAGGGGGCATTCCATGGAGTTTTGCTCCTATACAATTGCTGAAGCGCGTGGCGCGTGGTTTGGAGGATGGCGCGAAGGAAGAAGCCAATATCTAGCCGGGTATGTGTATGCCTCACCAGCGCTTAATGAATCATTACAAACGTTGTAAGTGATCAACTGGGATCCGAATTACCCCTTCACTATCAGAAGAATGAAGGGTAGATAGTTCTTTGCCCCAAGCGTGCCCATAAACCACTTCAAATGTTGCGGGGAGTAGGTTTTCTTTGTTCCGGTAATTTTCGTAAGCAGAGTGTAATTTTTCCAAAGTGGTTTTTGAACTCAAACCCTGAGGTTCTTCCGCAAATACAAAATTCTCGCCACTGAATTTCAGATCGCGTATTAAGCCTCCCAAATTTTTGTAAGTGAGCGTTAATAGTTCCATATCCATCACCGGATCCTGTAGTCCGATCGCTAAAAGAATATCTCCAATATGGTGCATATCAATAAAGTGATTGACATGATTTTTTTGATCCACTAAGGCAAAGCTTTGACGCAGCTCTATTAATGTATCTGGCCCAAAGGTGGAAAAAAATAATAAGCCTTCTGGTTTTAGGATCCGATGCATTTCTTTAAAAATAAATTCTGGGTTTAGAAACCAATGGAGAGCGCAATTAGAAAAAATAAGATCGATGCTTTGGCTTTTAATAGGGCAAAGTTCGGCATCTGCGCAGATATAGTGTTGGGTATTAGAACTTCGTTTTTGTTTGCCGAAGCTAAGCGCACCTTCAGCAATATCTAGGTTAAAAATCTGAGCCTCTGGGTATTTATGAGTGAGACTCTTAGTCGTAAAGCCAGTGCCAGCCCCTATGTCCAGAATAGAACGGGGTTTGATATTAATGAGTTCTAAGCGATCCAGTAACCGTAAACCTATTTCTTGTTGTAATATAGCAACCTCATCATAGGTGTTGGCAGCACGGCTAAAATTTCGTGCGATTGCCAATTTACAACGTTGGAAGATTTGTTCATTTTGCATAGGTTAATTGTCGCATGTTAAAAAAAGTTCAACAATGGTTATTCCCAAATATTTGTTGTTTTTGTGAACAATATTCATTGGAGAACCGAGATCTTTGCGGGGTTTGTAAGCCTACTTTGCCCTGGGCTTCAGACAGATGTTATCAATGTGGCTTATCGCTACTGGGAGGCGGACAAGATTCGATTATTTGTGAAAAGTGTGCTCAATCTCCCCCACAATTTGATCGCTTGGCGGGACTGTTTAGTTATGAACCCCCCATTACGCAATTGGTGACTGGATTAAAATTTGGTGCACGATTAGCTTATGGCCGAATTTTAGGAGAATTGTTGGCGGATGCCGTTTGCGAGCAGTGGTATCAAAATATCGGCTTGCCGCAAGCAGTTATTCCGGTGCCACTGTATAAGAGTCGTTTACGAAAGCGTGGGTTTAATCAAGCCGCAGAATTGCTGTTACCACTTAAAAAACGTGTAAAGCTCCCAGTCTTATTGGATATTTGTGAAAGGGTTCGACCAACAAAACCACAATCAAAGTTAGATGCTTTAGATCGAAAATTTAATTTAAAGAATGCTTTTCAAGTAAAAAATTCCTTGGGGTTGGAACATGTCGCCCTTGTAGATGATGTGGTTACCACGGGGAGCACCGTTAATGCCATTAGCCAAAAACTAAAAGAAGCCGGTGTTTTACAAGTGGATGTTTGGTGTATTTGTCGAGCTTGAAAGGTGTCAGGCACCCGCTATTTATCGGGTGCCTGACACCTTGCAAGATAATAGTGAACATTGCCCGCTTTTTTTTGGTGAAGGAATTCCCATGAAGAAGGTAAATCCTCTAGAGTGATTGGTTCCTCCGATTCAAATTGGATCAAGGCATTTGGTTTAAGAAATCCATTTTTTTCAAGCAATAAAAAACACTGTGGTATTATTTTTAGTCGGTAAGGTGGATCGACAAATACAATATCAAAGGGTTTGGCAGCATTTTTTGGATTTTGTAACCAGAGAAGACTATCGGCTTTAATAATTTCGAAGGAATGCGCTTGAAGCGCTTCAGCGTTGGTATGAATATTAGAAATAATAGTACCGTTTTGTTCAATACCAACAACGTATTCTGCCCCCCGGGATAAGGCTTCAAATCCTAAAGCACCACTGCCTGAAAATAAATCTAGACATCGTGAGTCTACAATATGCGGCGCTAACCAGTTAAAGACTGTTTCTTTAACTCTATCGGGGGTGGGACGTAAACCCTCCGCAGTGGGAAAACTAATTTTTCGGCCTCTCCAGACACCTGCAATAATTCGTACTTGATTTCGTTTCAAGGTTCTTTAGATCCAACGATAACTAAGCCTTGAATTTTCGGTTGTATACGATGCTGAAAAACTGTTTCAAATAGTAATGCTAAAGATATGTTGAATTCCTATAAAGTGAGAGTTCGTGAAAACGGACAGGTAGCTCCCTGCTCAATATCATCTTTCTACTTGAATGAGAATGACTACGGGAATAAATACAAGTAACAATTTTGAGCAGAGTATCTGAACTTTTGTTTAAATTTGAAGGCAACGCTAATCATCCACCTCTGGAGCTGGAATAGGATTTTTAACGTTTTCTTGTATTAATTTTGCCAATGACAAGCATAATTCAAAAGTTGCTTTACTTTGCATAAGTTCAATGACTTGGAATCGATGATGGACCTTCAATTTGTCTTTAATATTGGATCTATAAGCTTCTATACTTTTATGTGAAAGTCCAAGACAATAAGAAGATTCTTTAATAGAATACCCGCCTAGCCAAAGACTTAAACACTCGATTTCCCGGCTAGTTAATTCATCATTTAAAGTCTTCTTAAGATAAGCCAATAATTCCTTACGCATGGTTGGAACGACTATCGCTTCATTTTTTTGAGGTTGAAGATCGACTATTTCATCAGCCAAATTCTGGTGCATAGATAAAATGCCTATAATACGACCCGTATCATCTTTTAAGGGTACCGTATACAGGATCAGCATGCGGTGACCCTCTGGGTGCCAACGAAGCCCTCTTACATTCAAAAAACTCTGCCCCTGAAGAACGAGCTGAGCAGTTTTTTCTAACTCTGGAGCATCTTCTGCCCAGGGTAATTCCCTATCTTTTTTACCAATAATCTCGAATACGGAATTTAGACCAACGCTTTTAACAAAGTAATCATTAGCACCTAAATAAGTTAAGCTTGTATCTTTCCATGAAATGTATAAAGGCATGTGCTTATAAATATTCGATTGACTTAATAATTCGAAGTCTTTCATCTAAATATAGTCTCCCAACTAATTTCAGTCTTTGATTATTCTCGAAAAAACAACACTATTAAACCACTTTAGCCCTAATAATGCTAGGGTATTTCCTATTGACAATACCCACTTAATTTTTACGGCAAGCAGCTGTAGTAATGAAATAATAAGAAAAATTGGTCATGTGTCAAATGTATTTTAAATTCTAAAGTAGCGCTAGAGTTAAAAAAGGTAGACCCGGTAATAATACTTAAGCCTAATCGGTAATAATTCTTATTGCTAACAAGAACAACTGAACGGTTTTCAGCTGTTCTTGTTAGTTAATTTCTAAAACCTTATAGTATTATTTCGTAATTCCACCGATTATTTTCTGACAGGTTCCTCCCAAAACATAAAGAAAGTCGCTTGCATCGCCGCTCTTGGTAGCTGTTCCTGCACAAGCATGACTTGTACTAGCACAGTCATTCATCCCTTGTTTGGCTATTCCGTAACATTTATCAGCTCCTGCTGGTTTTGGAGCAGGTCCTGCTGCATTCACATTAAGTGCAGCTGTTGCAATACCTGCGGTTAAGATGGCAGCAGCTAAAGCTTTTACGTATAAATCCTTCTTTGACATGATAACTCTCCCTTTTAACGTTATTAAAACATGCTAATTATTAGAAAAAAGGACCAAGTTGTCAAATGTATAACTCTTTGATTTACTATATTTTTAAAGCTTTATTCCGTATAGGTCAAAGGTTAATAGTCCAATCTTTACTCCAATGCTAGGGTATTTCCTATGTGACAACACAAGCACTAGTCCTTAAAGTAAGAGGCTCGAAGTAATCACATTGGGAAGCTAAAGGGAGGTTACCATGTTTGGATTAAAGAACGTGTCTGATCATGAGCGTATAAAGATGGGTGGGGAGCTTGTTTCTGAGTTAAAAGATTTTCTTCCAGAACTTCAAAACCTAGAAGATAGATTGGATAATATTAAAAGCCCAAGCAATAAAAATCTTAAATCTGCCTCTAACGCCTCTGGAAGTGCTCTGCGTAAATGTTTCACACATTTATTAACCGGATTAAATAAGCGGCGAAATATATTCAACATTACTTCAAAACATATTGAAGAAGAGATCCAAAATTCACCTGAGGAATCACCCAAAAGGGAAGTGATCCGAAATGAGATCGAAAGACTTAAGGTGTGTATGGAAGCTGCTAAAAATACCCCCTGCAGAATAGGAGATCATACCGATATTTTAAACATTTATTGGTATTCGAAGGCTGAACTAGACATTGCAGAAAGCGTTAATTGCCATTTAGATTTTTTTGATCATGAAATAGATAAATTAGAACATTCTAAATAGTAAGCACCTTTTATTTTAGAGGATAAGGGAAACGAGACCATGCCCATTCCTGTTCGTTTCCCTTGCCAGATTGAAGTTTCTGATTTAAAGATCTAGAGATTTTAACAAAGCTTTAACATCCGGCTTTCTGCCTCTAAATTCGACGAATAAGTCCATAAATTCCCTGGAACCACCCTGTTCTAAAATATCTTTTAAAAATCGCTTTGCTACTTCTTGATCAAAAACTTCTCTTTTTCGCTTAAATAATTCATAGGCATCCTCCGACAGCACTTCCGACCATAAATAGCTATAATACCCCGCCGCATACCCCCCTGAAAAAATATGGGTAAAACTGTTCTGAAATCGATTGAAAGTGGGCGGGGGAATTAAGGCCGTCTTTACCCGCACCTTGTCTAATATTGCCTGAATATCAGAATATTCTTTTATGTCTCTTTGCAAATGCAGCTCAAAATCAAATAAAGAAAATTCTAGCTGCCGCATAAGCCCAAGCCCTATTTGAAAGTTTTTGCTTTTCTTCAACCTTAAAAAAAGAGTTTCTGGCAAACAAACCCCTGTGGTTTGATGTTTACTAATCAAATCAACGGCTTCTTTTTCCCAACACCAATGCTCCATTAATTGGCTTGGCAGTTCAATGGCATCCCAGGAAACACCGTTTCCACCCGAAATACTGGGGTAATCAACCTTTGTTAAAATATCATGCAAACAATGGCCAAACTCATGAAATAGGGTAATCACCTCATCATGACTTAACAAGCCTTCTGCTTCATCCTCAGTTTTAGCTCTAAAATTGCAAATAATATAAGCAATCGGGCTTATGATTTCCCCATTTATTTTTTTTGCTCGGGTTTTACAACTGCCACACCAAGCGCCTTTTCTTTTATGCACTCTGGCATAAAGATCAATGTAAAACTTGCCTCTGAGCTGATTGTTCTCGTCTCTCACTTCAAATAATTTTACCCCTTCATGCCAGCCTTCAAAATTTCGTATTTCTTGAATGGAAATACCATACAATTCTTTGGCAATGGTAAATAACCCTTCCAAAACATTTTTTTCTGAAAAATATAATCGACAATCTTCTTCTGAAATGGAAAATCGTTTTTCCCGTAAAGACTCGCTCAGGTAGCGAAGATCCCAAGCCTCCACCTCTTTCATCTGGAATTCTTCAAGGGCAAATGCTTTGATCTCTTCTAAATCCTTATTGGCCCTTTCTTGAATATGTTCCACCATCTCATTCAAAAAATCCATGACTTCTTTTGAGCTTTTTAACATTCTCGTGACTAAAGAATATTCTGCATAATCCTTGAAACCCAATAGTTCCGCCAACTCTTGTTTCTTATTGAGTATTTCTACCATTAAGGGCCCATTATCCCAATCTTGGGTTGGCGCTTGATTAGAAGCCAGGGTCTGATAACCCCTATACACTTCTTTACGAAGCTCTCTATCTTCAGCACATCTCATAATCGCATCATAAGTTGGGTAATCGAGGGTAATTAACCAACCTTCTTTTTGGCTATTTTCGCCTGCAGCCTTAGTGATCGCTAATGTGTGCGGAGATAACCCCTTTAATCTTTCACTATCTGTAATATGTAAGGTCCAGTGATCGGTTGCATCTAATATATTTTTTTCGAATTTATTTTCTAATTCTGATAATTCGGAGTTTAATTCTTTAATTCGATCTCTCTTTTCCTTATCTAAAGAAACACCGGATAGTTTAAAATCTCTTAATGCATTTTCTATAATTTTTTGCTGCGAGAGATTAAGATCTTTGTATTGCCTACTATTCTTAATGTCTAAAAAAGCTTTGTATAAAGGCTCATGTTGCCCCATCTCACTGTAATAGTCACTCATAAGGGGTAACAGGGCTTCATAGACAGATCTCAACTCCGGGCTATCTTGTACAGAGCTTAGGTGGGAAACAAGCCCCCAAATGCTATCTAAGCGATCATCCAAGATTTCTAAAGGCCATACCAAATTTTCGAAGGTGTATTCTTGAATGCTTGCTAGTAACGCTTCTGTTGTTTGTCTGTTCTCTTTAAGAAGCGCTTTGATGGCGGGTTGAATATGACTAGGCTTGATTTGGCTAAATAAGGGAAGCTCTGTTTCTGCCAATAAAGGATTAGACATTCTTGACCTCTCGTTTTACCATTTAATAACAGTATACAACCCTAACTCAAGCTTTGCAGGAGTCACTTGTGGCGATCACCCAGTTTTCTAATCATTATCCTAAAATTTCAAAAACGGCATTTATAGCGCCCTCTGCCGAAATTATTGGCCGAGTGAGTATTGCAGAAGATTGTTCTATTTGGCCCATGGCCGTTCTTCGTGGCGATATTCACGACATCCAGATCGGCGCTAGAAGCAATATACAAGATGGGACTATTTGTCATGTTACCCACGATAGCGAATATGATCCCGGCGGAACACCTTTAATGGTTGGGGAAGATGTGACGGTTGGACACAGAGTTATTTTACATGCCTGTACTATTCAAGATTTGTGTTTAATCGGCATGGGTAGCATTATTTTGGATAAAGCGATGATTGAAAGCCAAGTGATGATTGGCGCTGGGAGTCTTGTTCCACAAGGTAAGATCTTAGAGAGTGGTTTTTTATGGCTTGGATCACCAATTAGAAAAATTCGAAAATTAACCGGTCAAGAATTAGAATTTTTAAAATATAGTGCAGCAAAATATGTGGAATTGAAAAACAGCTATCACAAATAAAAAAGGCCGAACAAAGTTCAGCCTTTTTATATAATTTGGCGCCTGGCAATGTCCTACTTTCACATGGGGAAACCCCACACTATCATTGGCGCTGAGCGGTTTCACTTCCGAGTTCGGTATGGGTTCGGGTGGGTCACACTCGCTATTATCACCAAGCATAAACTGGTTAGTGCGCTTTAAAATTTTGATGGTACACACAGGCAAGAAATGACAATTTGTTAAAACTAATTGAGCATTATATGGCCAAGCCACACGGCCAATTAGTACAGGTTAGCTCAAGGCCTCACAGCCCTTACACACCCTGCCTATCAACGTTGTTGTCTTCAACGAACCTTTAGAAGACTTAAAGTCTTGGGAGATCTAATCTTGAGGGGGGCTTCCCGCTTAGATGCTTTCAGCGGTTATCCCCTCCGCACTTAGCTACCCGGCAATGCCACTGGCGTGACAACCGGTACACCAGAGGTGCGTCCACTCCGGTCCTCTCGTACTAGGAGCAGCTCCTCTCAAATCTCCAACGCCCACGACAGATAGGGACCGAACTGTCTCACGACGTTCTAAACCCAGCTCGCGTACCACTTTAAATGGCGAACAGCCATACCCTTGGGACCTGCTTCAGCCCCAGGATGTGATGAGCCGACATCGAGGTGCCAAACACCGCCGTCGATGTGAACTCTTGGGCGGTATCAGCCTGTTATCCCCGGCGTACCTTTTATCCGTTGATCGATGGCCCTTCCATACAGAACCACCGGGTCACTAAAACCTACTTTCGTACCTGCTCGACTTGTCCGTCTCACAGTCAAGCACCCTTCTGCTTTTGCACTCATATCATGATTTCCGACCATGACGAGGGTACCTTCGCGCTCCTCCGTTACTCTTTGGGAGGAGACCGCCCCAGTCAAACTACCCACCATACACTTTCCCCAATCTGGATTCACAGATTCAGGTTAGAACCTTAAGTATCTCAGGGTGGTATTTCAAGGTTGGCTCCACACAATCTAGCGATCATGCTTCAAAGCCTCCCACCTATCCTACACAGACACACTCAAAGTCCAATGCAAAGTTGTAGTAAAGGTGCACGGGGTCTTTCCGTCTTGCCGCGGGTACACTGCATCTTCACAGCGATTTCAACTTCACTGAGCCTCAGGTGGAGACAGTGTGGCTATCGTTACGCCATTCGTGCAGGTCGGAACTTACCCGACAAGGAATTTCGCTACCTTAGGACCGTTATAGTTACGGCCGCCGTTTACCGGGGCTTCGATCCAGAGCTTCGCCTTACGGCTAACCCCTTCAATTAACCTTCCGGCACCGGGCAGGCGTCACACCCTATACTTCCTCTTTCGAGTTTGCAGAGTGCTGTGTTTTTAATAAACAGTCGCAGCCACCTGGTATCTTCGACCTCCAAAAGCTTACACCGCAAGGGCTTCACTCTTAGAGGCGCACCTTCTCCCGAAGTTACGGTGCCATTTTGCCGAGTTCCTTCACCTGAGTTATCTCAACGCCTTAGTATTCTCTACTTGTCCACCTGTGTCGGTTTGCGGTACGGTTCTTTTGTACTTATGCTTAGAGGCTTTTCCTGGAAGCATGGCATCAACTACTTCGCAACTCTTGCGAGTTACTCGTCATCACGTCTCAGGGTAATGTACCTCCGGATTTACCTGAAGATACCCCCTACACGCTTAAACCACCACCACCGTTCGATGGCTAGCCTAGCCTTCTCCGTCACCCCATCGCAGCACAAAAAAGTACAGGAATATTAACCTGTTTTCCATCGACTACGCTCTTCAGCCTCGCCTTAGGGACCGACTCACCCTGCTCCGATTAACGTAGAACAGGAAACCTTGGACTTCCGGCGTGCAGGTCTTTCACCTGCATTATCGTTACTCATGTCAGCATTCGCGCTTCTGATACCTCCAGCAGACTTCTCAATCTACCTTCAACAGCCTACAGAACGCTCCTCTACCGCGCACACCTAAGTGTGCACCCGTAGCTTCGGTGTATGGTTTGAGCCCCGCTAGATCTTCCGCGCAGGCCGACTCGACCAGTGAGCTATTACGCTTTCTTTAAAGGATGGCTGCTTCTAAGCCAACCTCCTGGCTGTCTATGCCTTCCCACTTCGTTTCCCACTTAACCATAACTTAGGGACCTTAGCTGACGGTCTGGGTTGTTTCCCTCTTCACGACGGACGTTAGCACCCGCCGTGTGCCTCCCATGCTGCACTTCTTGGTATTCGGAGTTTGCATCGGGTTGGTAAGCCTTTACGACCCCCTATTCGAAACAGTGCTCTACCCCCAAGAGTGATCACATGAGGTACTACCTAAATAGCTTTCGAGGAGAACCAGCTATCTCCGAGCTTGATTAGCCTTTCACTCCTATCCACACCTCATCCCCTAATTTTTCAACATTAGTGGGTTCGGGCCTCCAGTAGGTGTTACCCCACCTTCACCCTGGACATGGATAGATCGCCCGGCTTCGGGTCTACACACAGCAACTAATCGCCCTATTCAGACTCGGTTTCCCTTCGCCTCCCCCATACAGGTTAAGCTTGCTGCTGCATATAACTCGCTGACCCATTATACAAAAGGTACGCAGTCACCCCGCTTTCGCAAGGCTCCCACTGCTTGTACGCATACGGTTTCAGGATCTATTTCACTCCCCTCTCCGGGGTTCTTTTCACCTTTCCCTCACGGTACTCGTTCGCTATCGGTCGGTAAGTAGTATTTAGCCTTAGAGGATGGTCCCCCTATCTTCAACCAGGATACCACGTGTCCCGGCCTACTCTTCGTTGCCCAAAATATAGATATTTTCGTGTACGGGACTATCACCCTGTATCGTAGAACTTTCCAGGTCATTCCACTAATATCTACATTCATTACAGCAACTGGGCTGTTCCGATTTCGCTCGCCACTACTTTCAGAATCTCGGTTGATTTCTTTTCCTCCGGGTACTTAGATGTTTCAGTTCCCCGGGTTCGCCTCGTTATCCTATGTATTCGGATAACGATATCCCACAAGTGGGATGGGTTGCCCCATTCGGACATCCTCGGTTAAACGCTTGTTGTCAGCTCACCGAGGCTTTTCGCAGACTACTACGTCCTTCATCGCCTCTTACCGCCAAGGCATCCACCGTATGCGCTTATTCACTTGACCATATAATCTCAATTAGTCTCAGCTTCAAATCGCCATTTGTGCCTATGTGTACCATCTAAATTTTTAAAGAACAGGAATCTTGGGTTTTCCCAAAACTCCGAAACACTTTTTCGAGCCTGTAATCATGGTGGAGCCAGTCGGGATTGAACCGACGACCTCCTGCGTGCAAGGCAGGCGCTCTCCCAGCTGAGCTATGACCCCTAATAAACTTTCAACCTTCACCCTAAAAAGAGGAGGTGGTGGGTCTGGGTGGAGTTGAACCACCGACCTCACCCTTATCAGGGGTGCGCTCTAACCACCTGAGCTACAGACCCAAATTTTTAAAGAACAATATTAATCTAAAAGACAAAAGAACCGGTTTTTTCGCCGATTCTATGCCAAATGCAATTTGTGTGAGCACTCAATAATAAAGTTGAGGTTAAGATAAAAGTAAGGAGGTGATCCAGCCGCAGGTTCCCCTACGGCTACCTTGTTACGACTTCAGCCCAGTCATGAACCACACCGTGGTAAGCGGCCTCCTTGCGGTTAGCCTACCTACTTCTGGTGCAACCCACTCCCATGCTGTGACGGGCGGTGTGTACAAGGCCCGGGAACGTATTCACCGCGGCGTTCTGATCCGCGATTACTAGCGATTCCAACTTCATGGAGTCGAGTTGCAGACTCCAATCCGGACTACGAGCAGCTTTCAAAAGATTCGCTCCACCTCGCGGCTTCGCTTCCCTCTGTACTGCCCATTGTAGCACGTGTGTAGCCCTACCCGTAAGGGCCATGAGGACTTGACGTCATCCCCACCTTCCTCCGGCTTATCACCGGCAGTCTCCTTAGAGTTCCCAGCTTTACCTGTTGGCAACTAAGGATAGGGGTTGCGCTCGTTACGGGACTTAACCCAACATCTCACGACACGAGCTGACGACAGCCATGCAGCACCTGTCTCTCGGTTCCCGAAGGCACTCCACTATCTCTAGCGGATTCCGAGGATGTCAAGGGTAGGTAAGGTTCTTCGCGTTGCGTCGAATTAAACCACATGCTCCACCGCTTGTGCGGGCCCCCGTCAATTCCTTTGAGTTTTAGCCTTGCGGCCGTACTCCCCAGGCGGAGAACTTAACGCGTTAGCTTCGCTACTAAGTGCCCTAGGGCACCCAACAGCCAGTCCTCATAGTTTACGGCATGGACTACCAGGGTATCTAATCCTGTTTGCTCCCCATGCTTTCGTGCCTCAGTGTCAGTATTTGTCCAGAAAGTCGCCTTCGCCACCGATGTTCCTTCCGATATCTACGCATTTCACCGCTACACCGGAAATTCCACTTTCCTCTACAATACTCTAGCTATGCAGTATCAGGCGCAGTCCCCAGGTTAAGCCCGGGAATTTCACACCTAACTTACAAAACCACCTACGCACCCTTTACGCCCAGTAATTCCGATTAACGCTCGCACCCTCTGTATTACCGCGGCTGCTGGCACAGAGTTAGCCGGTGCTTCTTCTGTGGGTAACATCATCCCCCTGTAGTATTAATACAGGGATCTTTCTCCCCACCGAAAGTGCTTTACAACCCGCAGGCCTTCTTCACACACGCGGCATTGCTGGATCAGGCTTGCGCCCATTGTCCAATATTCCCCACTGCTGCCTCCCGTAGGAGTCTGGGCCGTGTCTCAGTCCCAGTGTGGCTGGTCGTCCTCTCAGACCAGCTACGGATCATCGCCTTGGTAGGCCTTTACCCCACCAACAAGCTAATCCGACGTAGGCTCATCTAGTCGCGCAAGGCCTTTCGGTCCCCTGCTTTCCCCTCTCAGGCTTACGTGGTATTACCCTAAGTTTCCCTAGGCTATCCCACTCAACTAGGTAGATTCCTACGCATTACTCACCCGTCCGCCACTCGTCAGCACCCCGAAGGGCCTGCTACCGTTCGACTTGCATGTGTTAAGCATGCCGCCAGCGTTCAATCTGAGCCAGGATCAAACTCTTCAATTAATTCAATTTGGCCTTAAAAAAGGCCTAGTCTCAAGTTTTCCTAACTCTCGCACTTCTTACAAGTGCCCACACAAATTGCTTGGCTTCGAATAGATTTTTAAAGAACATTTACAAAAGAGTGGCAATCCTAACCTCTGGCCAAAGGGTTGTCAACACTTTTCGTCAGTAAATTAAGTAATTAGGGAAGGCCCTGGGATTCGTGATAAAAATGATATTGATGAGTTAGTTATCATTTAAAATGATCGGGGTTAACGGCATTTAACACCAGGGCCGGCACGGGGACCGGCCCCTATGAGGGCTATCTCGCACAAGGTGTCTGACACCTTTTCCTTTTCCAGGAACTAGGGAGGGCTTGTCTAAAATAATCAATTCACAGTAGAATCTTAATTCATTCAACAAGGAGGTTCTATGAATACAGTTAAACAAACCAATCGTAAAAAACAATATTCCCTATTACTTCTTATCCTAACCTTCTGCTTACCAAGCTTATCCTCCGCCAAAGATAAACAAAACAACGAACCAATAGCACTTCATGTCTGCGGAACCAATGTGCCTTATGGTATTCAGACTAAAGATGTGGCCGCTGTTTTTGCAGACTTACCTGCAGCACTACAAGCACGATCAAAGCTTAACTTCACAAGAATGTTAATCGATACCCGTAAGGCATACAATTTAGAAGAAAATTCATACGAGATCCCAGAAGATGGTATTTATCGAGTAACCCTTCGATCGGAAATACTTCATAATCCCAATAATGGGGTTTGCTTGCACATCTGGTTTTCCTCACCTTCTAGAAACATAGCGGCACAAACTCTGATTTCTGATAACAGTCTTCTTCAAAACCCAAAATTTAATCCGTATCAGACCCTACTCACTTCCGATCCCATCGCGTTTAAAGGGAATATTGATACTGATTTTTACTTAAAGAAAGGCGATAAATTATACCCAATGTGGATCCAATTTGGAAAAGTAGGAATAGATCCGCCTGCAACACTAAGTAACGCGGATATGAATATTTGTGAAAATCATATGTTCAAACTTTTCAAAGTAAAATAACTGTTTCATTGTAGTTCACTGGGGAGATGTCAATACTTTTCATTAGTAATTCTAAGTAATTACGAATATCGCTAATCCGGCCTTTTAGGGGTGCCTGCCACCTTTTCTTTTAGTAAGTTAGTTATCATTTACAAATGATTGACAATAAAATCTGTATTTGTTAACGTTTCTCTATTCTAGTTGTTTAATAAGGAGA
>Ga0207028_1099_pt1 | contig 20006 bp, 16 predicted proteins | sample Alteio_BWMinCont_41_FD_153287 | JGI IMG/M metagenome (GOLD analysis project Ga0207028, IMG submission 153287) | Enriched cells from forest soil in Barre Woods Harvard Forest LTER site, Petersham, Massachusetts, United States -... | ecosystem: Environmental > Terrestrial > Soil > Temperate forest >... | reverse complement strand
CATTATCTGGTCAATAATATCAATAGCATTCAGAGAATCAGCGCCCAGATCAAAGTAACTGGTTTCAGGAGAGATATTTTGTACGCCAGTGAGGGACGTCCATATATGAATAATTTCTTTCTCAATCTCAATGGATTTTGCGATCTCGATTGATGAAGTTGCAGGCATAGAAGGAGAGGCTGCATCTATCCAGAACTGTTTTTCACTTAATGGATAAGTGGGTAAAGAGATTCTTGACCATCTCATGCCATCATATAAATAATGAAAATGAATAGAGATATCATCATTCATCTGTGCTAAAAATTTAAATAATCTATTCAAGGGATGGTCTCGACCGCCGTTTGAGCCTATCTCTACATCAGGAATATCCAGGTTTACAAGAAACTTTTTGAATATGGAAACATAACAAGATGTATTATTTATCGAAAATAATGCATCAAAAGATGGTAATAATCTTCTTAACTCATGATAGTCATCTATGGTAAAATTAAGTGCATGGTTATCATGATGATTATGCGTAAAAGTGATGTTAGATAGCTGATCTAAAAAATCATCGGTATCTTTGGCAATGATAGTAATTTTTTTGTTTCTTACTTTTTTACCCGTAGACATGCTGAAAACAAAATCACGGAAATCTATGCTCTTATTTAGATAATCAATAATTGTTTTTTTATATTTATCAAGATGTTCTGTATCATTCAGATATATCGGTATCAGATAATAGGGCAATGTCAATCTGCTATCATGTTTATTACTCAGAAATTGGCTGACGATAGTATGTGCGTTAGTTCCGCCCATTCCAAATGAGCTGACCGAAATATGATGCATGTCTTTCTTTATGATGTCTGAAGGAAAATAAAAAGGATGTTCTATATTTTTAAAAGCCGCATTGGGTGCTTGAAAATTTTTTATGGGCGGCACAATGCCTTCATTCAACATGAAAACTGATTTAATGATGGATGTGATTCCAGCAGCAACATCCAGATGGCCTATATTGGATTTGATACTTCCCAACGGGATTTTGCGGGCTGCCTCTTTGAATATAGCATGTAAAGCGCTTATTTCAATAGGATCGCCTAGCTGCGTTCCTGTGCCATGAGTCTCGATGTAATCGATATCATGAATGGATAAATTAGAAAAAGATAAAGCTTCCTTCACAACCTGGCTTTGACCCACAACGCTAGGTGCCGTATAACCGATTTTATTCGCCCCATCATTATTAATGGCAGTACCGCTAATGACTGCATAAATGTTATCACGATCGGCAATAGCATCTGCCAAACGTTTTAAAACTACGACCGAACAACCATTACCTTTGACTGTTCCATTTGCTTTTTCATCAAAAGGCCGGCAGATGCCATCTTTTGACAGAACACCACCTTCTTTATATGAGTAGCCTGCTTCTTGTGGAATCGTGATAGACACTCCACCCACAATAGCCATATCACATTCCCCATTAAGCAGGCTTTGACAAGCATAATGTACAGCAACCATTGAACTCGAACATGCAGATTGAATAGAAAGAGAGGGCCCGGTCAGATTTAATTTGTATGATATTTTTGTTGCGAGAAAATCCTTATCATTACCGATCAGAATAGGATAATTGATTTCCCCTTTTTTATAGTAAGGACTATCAATCAATTGATTAATCAAATAAGTACTTAGGGTGGATGATACAAAAACACCTGTTTTACAATAATCAGGTTCTTTTTCATATCCAGCATCTTCCAATGCCTGATGCACACATTTTAATAATATTCTATGCTGAGGATCCGTAATAGCGGCGTCATATGGAGTAAATTGAAAGAACTCATTATCAAATAAATCAATTCCATCTAATGCATAATAAGCATTGACATAATTTTCTTGATTAATAGGATTTCTTTGGGAAACATCCATGTTATTTATAATATTTTGCCAAAGCGCTTGTGGAGAATCCGCTTTAGGATATTTACCGGCGATACCTATGATGGCTATTTTTGTTATATATTCATTCATAATTTTCAACTTGCCATTCTCTTTTTCAATAGTGATTTTCTTATGTCACTTCTATCAAGTGCAATATTTTCTTTATTGACCGGATTGCCTTTTTTATCAATATGATCAGCTAGTTTTTTGATGGTAGGAAACTGAAATACATCCAGTATTGAAAATTGCCTGAAAGGAAATTTTTCTTTAATACGAGCAAAAATACTCACGAGATCAATCGATGTGACACCCATATCAAATAGATTTTCTTCAAGAGAAAAGTTATCGTGATTTATGGCTATTGAAATTAATTCAAAAAGAAATCGCTCTGTTGTTGTACTTCCTTTCATAAAAGATTTTTGTATATTAATGCGAGATTTTAGTAAATTAAGATCGACTTTTCCATTGACTGTGATGGGTATGTTATCCACGAGAATAAAAAGTGATGGTATCATATAAGGTAACAAGAATGCTTTTAATGATTGTTTTAACAAGGACTCTTCGTAATGCGATTCAGGAACCAGATAGGCAACAATGCGTTGATTACCGTTATCACCCAAGCTGACCATATCTACTGCGCAATCTTTAACAAATGCTGACTTAATCATAGAACTTTCTATTTCTCCCAGTTCTATTCTATAACCGCGCAATTGAATTTGTCTGTCCATTCTGCCTAAATAAACGATATCGCCTCGTTCATTGAAATAGCCAAGATTGCCGCTTTTATAATAGGTAAATGGACTCTTATCTTTGTTAATAAATTTGGATTGGCTAAGCACAGTATTTTTATAATAACCATTTGTTACACCCTCGCCGAAAATTAAGATTTCGCCCGGGATGCCTGGCGGCAATATATTTCCATCTTTATTGATAATCTGAATACCCAGATGATCAAGAGGTTTTCCTATGATACTTTGACTTGAATCTAAATCTTTTGTACTCACTTCGTGATAAGTGACATGAATGGTCGTTTCTGTGATTCCATACATATTCACTAATTTTACGGTTTCAAGCGGATGACGCTCTACCCATTTCTTTAATGATGGAAAACAGAGTGCTTCTCCACCAAAAATAACGTATCGGAGCTTCAGATGCTTTTTCTGTAATAAATCCTCTTGAATAATTCCCATAAAAGCAGTAGGTGTTTGGTTGAGTACTGTGACACCGTGTTTATGCATGATTTCATAGTAATGTGATGGTGACTGTGTTAATTGACGATCCAGAATGATGAGTTTGCTACCCTCTAAAAGACAAGCAAATATTTCCCACACGGAAAAATCAAAGCCATAAGAATGGAAGAGCATCCACACATCAGCAGAATTAAAATCAAATTTCTCCTTACAGGCATCCATCAAACTCAGCAAATTGTGATTTGATACAAGAACACCTTTGGGTGCTCCTGTTGAGCCTGATGTATAAATCATATATGCAGGTGCATCTGTTGGTACGTTTATGTGTAAGTCGCTATCATCATATTGTTCAGACTGAGCGATTAAATCTTCAATTTCATTTTCGCCAATCACAAATGTATCATCCAAGTCTTTTAAAATATAATTGAATCGTTCCGTTGGACAGTGTAAATCAATAGGGACATAACATTTTCCTATTTTTAATATCGCTAAAATGACTAGAACCAGATGGTTATCTCTTTTTAATGAAATAATAATTTTGTCTGAGAGGATCGTTTTCTCCAGAAGACACCGCGCCATTTTATTAGCTCGCTTATTAAGTTCTTGATATGTCCATTCTTGAGAACCATCATTCAGCGCTATGTTATATGGATTATGATGAGCAGTTTCCTCAAACCGATCTTTGATAGCCTGTGTCTTATACGAATTAATCTGTTTATATTGGCTCATATGATCTAACACTGGAATATCTTTAATAAGGGGGTCATCATTGCTCGAGATGGAATGAATAATTTGTTTGAATATGTTTTCAACAGGGATTTTGGAAAAATAATTACCGTATTCAAGTGTTACAAGATAATTATCCTGCATGCTTTCAACTGCACATTTAAATTCTGCCATGATATTATCTTTATCTAAGGCAATTCTTTGAACATTGCACTGGTTAAATGCATAATCAAAAGGCTTATTGTAAAAAGTAAAATAATTGTTAAATCTGATATCAATATGGCTCAAGTCATCTATATGATATGACTGATGTCGTAATAAGGAAAATATTTTTCTGTTGATATACTGGACAAGTTCAGAAAATAAATTGATTTGATCAAAATTAATGAGCAAGGGTAAGGTGTTTACAAAATAACCAAAAGCATTCTTATTTGTTTTGTCTCTGTTTAGAATAGGAAGTCCTATGACAATGATATTCTCGCTGGTTAACTTTTTGATGAAAAGTGCATGGACTGCAAGGAAAAAACTATTTTCTGAGTATTTATTTTTTCCTAGATAATCTTGAATGCCGGTTTTATCGAGATAAAAATAAGCAGACGTTCCATCCAGGATTAATCTTTCATTGCGATGCTGTCTGATTTTTTTTACGCCAAACGAGTCGATATTTCGTGTTTCTGCTAGAAAAAATTCGCGTGCTTTGCTGCTTACCGCAGTATACATGGGTTCTGTCAGAAAACGCTGGTTAAAATAATTCTGCGCAAATGTTACTAATGCATCTCCTCTATATTCATTATTATAAGCCTGATTGATGGCATCAATCATTAAGTGATAACTTTGTCCATCTGAGATAATATGAGATGCGGTTAACAAAAGATAATTTTCAGAATCTCCCGAATGGTATAGGGTAAAGTATAACAATGGCCACTGAGTTAATGGCGTTTTTTGCAATTCGGAAACCTGTTTAATGATTTGTTCATGAAATTGAGCAGGACTGTTGTTAGCATCACGGCAAATGACTTCAAATTGATGTTTTTTTTCATCTGAGTAACGTTGGTATATGTTGTTATTAACTTCAACAAAGTCAACTTTAAATGCATCAATGGAGTCACAAACTGTTTCCAATACTTTTTTTAAACGATAGATATCCAAATTTCCTGTGATTTTGTATAAAAAAGTAAGCCGGTATGCAGGATCATTCGGATATGCTGTTTGAAAATTATATAGACGAGTTTGATTTGGGGTGAGCGGATAGAGTTTTGTCATTATGATTATTCTCTTCTTGCTTGTTTTTAGTTATTAGTTTTTTCGATCCTCCTTTGATCAATTAAGCACAGTTTGTTCAACAGCCTAGTTGTGAAGCTACTTCATCATATTACACATCTATGGTCAACTAAAAAATCAGTCATTATTTATTTGTTGATGATAGGTAACTCTTGGGTATCTGAAGCGTACCCTGTAAAGCCACCTAATGTTAAACCAGCTGTATGACTTAATAATCTACGTAAAGTTTAGGAAATATATTGTTTTTTATAAAAATGGATGAAAATGTCAATTTTTCGATGTTTTATGCAATGCATCCGTGGAAAGCATCTTTATCGCAATGGCTGGGATATACGCCAATGCAATATTATTTTTAGTTGCTATCTGTGCTTTATCATCTAGAATGATCATATTTGGATATCCCATTTGCTATTGCTTTTGGTTTTTTTACAGTAAAATATTACCTCTGACTTATAAAAAAATGACGCTTAATATTATTCAGCAAATGATCATTTTACAATATCGATTATGTTCATCGATTATGTTCATGATTTGGTTTAATATAAGCTATAACAAAGATTTTAAAAAATATAACAATAAGATAATGCTGAAATGGATAATATATGACCAGAAAATACCCTACCGCAGATGTCAAAATGCTATATGGAAGAGCCGCAGCAAGATGTGCATTTACTGATTGTAGAGTAGATTTGGTTTTAAATAAAACAAAAAATGATAAAAATAAACAAATTGGAGAAATTGCTCATATAGTTGCCCATAGCCCAGCGGGTCCGCGGGCTGAAAGCTCTTACGAAAATATCGATAGCTATGATAATTGGATTTTGTTATGTCCTACGCATCATAAACAAGTGGATACACATCGTCACACATATCCTACCACTTTCTTACGTGAGTTAAAAATTGAACATGAAAAATGGGTTACTGAATGCCTAGATGAAGAAATGTCGGCAGTCGGTTTTGCAGAGTTAGAAGTAGCAGCAAAAGCAGTTTCAAACTCCAAAGTTGTAGATAAAAGCGATTTTATTGTTATTCCGCCAAAAGAAAAAATGCAAAAAAATGGTCTTACAGATCATTCTCATCATTTAATAGTTATGGGGTTAAGCAGGAGTTCTGAGGTCAAAGAATTTATAGTAAAAATAGCTCAAATTGATAGTGATTTTCCTGAGAGATTAAAAGGTGAATTTAAGAAAAAATATTTAGAATTAAAAGAGAATTTGCACGGAGACGCTTTATTTGAAGCTATGTTTGAATTTGCAAAAGGCGGGAACAATGATTTCAAAATTCAAGCTGCTGGATTAGCAATTCTATGTCATTTGTTCGAAATCTGTGAGGTCTTTGAGAAATGATTTTACCAACAAAATATTTAACAGAAAATCAAACTCTACTAGGAGTTGGTGCAACTTTGCTCGATAATCTTGTACAGCCGCGCACACTATCTGGATTGTGGGAATCTGTTAAAAATCAATCAAACATTGGGACATTTGAAAGATTTATATTAGGGGTAGATATGTTGTATATACTCGGGATAATTAAGCTAGTAGATGGAAAAATAAAAAAGAGTTCAATATGATATATGGCGTATTTGCAAATCAAAAATCTTTTAAATCAGTAACATTTGTTGCTGGACTTAATGTTATCCTTGCTGAAAAAAGTGATAATTCCACTGAAAAAGATACAAGAAACGGCGTAGGGAAAACCACACTTCTCAATATTATTCATTTTTGCTTAGGTAGTGATAAGGTAAGAAGCAATCTACCTATTGAGGAACTTGTAGAATGGGCGTTTACAATTGAAATGGATATTGGTATTAATCGCATAAGAGCAACTAGATATATCGCAAACCCTAATGTGATATTATTGGAGGGGGATTTTATAGGTTGGCCAATCCACCCAGAAAAAAGTGAAAATTTTAATGAATTTTATGTAAGTAATGACGATTGGAAGAAAGTTCTAGGTTATTTTCTATTTAAATCATCAGAAGTTAAACCCTTAAAATATAAGCCCTCTTTTAGGAGTTTAATATCATACTTCATTAGAGCGGGTGCAGACGCTTATACTGATCCTTTCAAATATTTTCGTGCCCAGAAAACCTGGGATTGGCAGGTAAATAATGCTTTTCTACTTGGTCTTAACTGGGAACAAGCTTCTGAACTTCAAGAGTTGCGAGAGAAGGAAAAGTCTATCTCAGCTTTGCAAACTGCGACAAAGTCAGGAATGGTTGCAAGTTTAGGGGAGCTGGAGGCAGAGCGAGTACGGCTCGAAGAGCTAATTGAGGCTGAGAAAATTTCATTATCAACTTATAAAGTACTTCCACAATACGAAGATATTCAACGACAAGCTGATAAGTTTAGCCAAGAACTACATAAATTAGCGAACGAAAATATTATTAATCAAAAAAAACTTGAGAGGTATCGTGAATCTATTGCAAGTGAAAATCCTCCTAGTGAATCTGAATTAGAAAATGTATATAGAGAAGCTGGATTATTATTTTCAGAAGGCCTGAAACATTCATTGTCTGAAGCAAAAGAGTTTCATCGTAAGCTAATTCAAAATAGAAGGTTATTTTTAGAAGTGGAAATCACTCAGATAAACAATAGCATTGATAAAAATAAAGATTTGATTAAGAAAATTATTGATGAAAGAGCCTCTTTATTAGAAATTTTTAAAACTCATGGTGCATTAGAAGAATTAATATGCATGCAGGAATCTCATTCAAAAAATCAAGAACAACTTGGAAGAGTTAAAGAGAAAATTACGGATCTTCGTGACTTAACTAAAAAGAAGCAAGACATCAGGCTTGCAAAAGTTGAACTTGAAAAAAAATCCGAAAGAGATTATGAAGAGCATAGATCACGTTGGGAACAATTTGTACGCGCCTTCAATGACAACTCTAAAGCCTTATATGATGAACCTGGCAACTTAATTATTAATGTCACAGATAATGGCTATAAATTCGGTATTAATATTCAACGCAGTAATAGCGAAGGCATCGGTAAAATGAAAATATTTTGCTATGACTTGACTTTGATGCAAATTTTTAGCCAAGATGAAAGTTGTATTAATTTTCTTATTCATGACAGTACTATTTTTGATGGTGTTGATTCTCGACAACGAGCCTTAGCATTTGAGAGAATTAGCATCCTAAACAGACAACAAAATATTCAATATATCTGTACATTAAATTCTGACATGATCCCATTAGAAAATTTAAGGTCTGACTTTAATTTTGAACAATATATTCGATTGAAATTAAGTGATAAGGATCCAAAAGATAGTTTATTAGGATTTAAATTTAACACCTAATGTTAGATCCTCAGATATAAAGCAAATGAACCTCAGGACGCACGCGCTTTTCGTGCCGGCGGGGGGGGCTTTATTATAACACTTGTCTCAGCGCTATTGTAAAGCATGCTCATTCTTTTACAATTTACATTTAAGGCTATTTGAAAGATCTTCATCTGATCTAAATCTTTTTGCTCCTTCTGCAACTTCTTTTTTATTGCCATGATATTTGTTTAAAAGATAAGATGGCGTTGGACCTATAGGATTTCCATATTTTTCTAGATTGTCTTTATGGATTGCGTCCAGCTCATCGAAAAGCTTCAACTGATTCATTCTATCTCTAGCAGCCCATTTGATAACTATTCTTGCTATATTTCTCAATTCATCAGGATGAGAATGAGTATTTTCAGCATGCATAGATACTGTATTCTCAATGGCGTTATCCATTTCTTTGCTTTTATAGGCATCCCTGATTGTTTTCGAACATCTTGCTGTTGACAGTAATTTCATCGCTTCTTCATTTATTTTTTTTGTAAATTCAATGTCTGAGACTGCGTAATTTTTTAATTCTTCGGGCATTGCATTGTTGTAGGTTTTCATATAATTGAAAGCATCTGAAGAAATCGCCGTTGAATGAAAAAATGTTTTCATTTGCTTTGAGGGAAACCGAGTTACCGCGTTTCTGTTTTGAATAACCTGCTTAATTAATCTTAGCATATAATATTCCTATCTGTATGAAATTGATTGCATGTGAAGTGACATCATGTATAATTTTATAATTAAAATATAAGCCAAGCTATCTGTATAGGAATACAAATAAGAATAAAGGAGTGAATATGGCACAAAGTCGCGTTGAAGTACTCAGCATCCCTTCCAAAGTCAATAAAGAACATCTTCAAACAAGTTTAGAATATTTTTTAGAACTGAAAGGAATCTCGGATCCTATCATGCAAATCAAGTATTTGGGTGGATGTTCAAATCACGCTTTATGCGTAACAACCGAATCGCCAGATACAGCCATAAAAAAATGGCTGGTGAGATTACCCGGATCACAATCTGAGCTGCTCATTCATAGACAAGCAGAAAAAATAAATACTTCGATTGTTGCAGCGTTAGGCATAGCTCCTGCTTTTGAAAAACAATTTTTGGATGAAGGCAATGTATTACAACAACAAGGCTATAAAGTCGAAAATTATCTAGAAAACGCAGAAACACTCACACATGAAAGCTTCCCTAGACTACGCAAAAAATCTCTACAAGTTTTAAAACAAGTACATCAATGCGGCCACGTTTTTCACTCACATTATCATATCTTGGAAAGAATTAAGATGATGTGCTATGCATTACAAAATGTCGGCGGCCATGAAATTACTCATTTGACATATGATTATGGTAAGCAGCATGTAAATTTAAAACAAATATTAGCTCATATTAATGAACATGAAAAAGTACTGGCAAGTTTCGGAAAAATCAATTTGGCACCTTGTCACAATGATCTAGGCCCATTTAATTTTATGAAAGTTGAAGAGGGTGAAGATCAACATATTTATATTATCGATTGGGAATATTCAGGCATGAATGATCCTATGTGTGAACTGGCATACATTGCTAACGAATCAGGTGTGCATACTCGAGAATCCATCAAAGCTTTATTATTTGATTATTACGATAAAGACGAGAAAATTTCAGAAGATATCTTACAATGTAATATCAATAGAATATTATTTTATTTGCCCCTCATCGATCTAAAAGTAGCCGTTTGGTCATTGATTCAGGTGAATTTATGTAATCAATCACAATATATCGATGATTTGCGATCAGGATGGGGGCCAGAACGTTACAAAAATTATCTGGAAAAAATCACTTCTTCAGAATATCAAGAATTGATATCCAGCTTAAAAAACAAAGCTGACACCTTGCAATCAGTCTCTATTTTTTCTAAAAAAATATAATTTTGTAGATATGCTATGAAGAAATACGTCATTTACTTAGTGTCCTCAGAAAATTTATACACTGAAAAGCAAATCAATGAAATACATAGGATATTAAACAGATATGATATTCAAATTAGGGCAAATATCATCGTAAAGCACACTGATGAAATCAAACAACTTCTTCAGTCAAACCATGATCAAGATATTTATGTTATCGCGGCATTGTTCATTACAAATAAAATAAATGTATATGGATCTGAAGCCAAAAAATCAGGAATATTTTTTAATGCAAGTGATGAATGCATTATTCAAGCTTATAAGCTTATGGATGATGGCAATTTAATTTGTAAGGAGTTTCAATATACTACTGAGGGATATTTGTCACACTCTTTAAATGAAATCCCGAATATTATTGGTGAAATTGACAAAGAATTTTTGTTAAAAAACAGTTTATTAACTTATGATGATCTTGATCGATTTAATATGAAAAATACCTCGCAAGGTATTGCGTTTTCTAAATTTGTCTGTGATGAATTATATTACTCATCTCCGATTAATCTAAATTTTCATCCGCAACAGCAAAATGGGACGATAGATTTCAGTAATGATCCAGCAAAAATGTTAGAAAATAATATTTATTTTAATAATAGTTATGCCGAGTATTATGGGATTACTAATATTTTTCATACGGTATTGAACAGAGGTATTTTTTTTCGTACTGCAAAAAATCGCCGCGAAAAGAATTATTGGTGCCCAACATTAAATGCAGGCGTACCACTCGTTCCTAAAAGAGATGTTATTCATGAAATCACCTATATGGCGCATGATTTTTCACATTTTTTGATACCGGATCTTCTATACACCGGCCATCATACTGATAAAACACAGCATATTTATATTGCCTATCGTATGATGAGCGAAGCATTTACGCTCGTACTTGCCGATATGGTATTCGTTGATAGTCTTAAAAAATCTAATTTTGACTATGATTATACAAGGCGTAAAATATATCCTCTGTTTGAAGAATTTGAATTTGATTTAACAAATAAAGCCTTGTTTTTTGATCATATAGAAAAAATGCTAAGAGCATCGGTTTATTATTGCTTAAAAGGTGATGATAGTCATTTTGCTCAGTTGTCCCATAAATATAGGGAAAATTCGCCTCACTTAGATAATTTTAAGAACAAATATATGAAATTCTTCTGCGAGGATTTCAAATGGACGCGACATAATTATAACTGTTTTAGAAAAAACTCAGAAGAAATCAAGCGTTGGTGGGAGTTAGTTAATCCATTGCGGCGAATGGCCAAACTTGACACAGAAACGATCGATGAATTTGTCGCAAAAATTACTGGAGAATCCCATTGTATCATTGATAGTATCTTTGCTGTCATTTATGCTAGAGTCAAAGAAGTATTAGCCAGTGGGCCCATATCGATTGATCCTTTTGAAAAAAGACAATTAAAAGCTTTTTTTCGCTATATGATGGGGCAAATGTTGATATTTGTACGCTACGAACCCTTGGTGAGTGAAGCCAGGGTATTTCAAAAAATTATCATTGAGTATCTTTCTGAAATCAAAGATAAGATACGATTAGAAAATATTAATTTTTGTCGCGGCATCATGGCTGATTTTATTGATATGTTATTAGAAAAAAATTTAATAAATTACGATGATGCATTAACTTATAAAGAAATATTTCCAGTCTTTGAGCCTAGTTTTGCATTTTATGACGAAAGAAAAGAATTTTATCGTGAATTATCAGCGGTAGCCTATGACAGTATTTACAATTAATGAGCATATATCATGAAAAATTCATTACTAAAACGAGTGATTCAGCTTTATAACAATAATCCACGAGCAGCGATACTTATGTCTGGCAAGGGTAGCAATGCCGATATTATTTTATCTCAACGTAATCGTTATCCCAATGTAAATTTCATATCCATCATAACAGATAATCATTCCAGCAATGCATTATCTTTATCTCAAAAATATCAACTTGAATTCTATTGTCGTGAGAAAGATAAATTCTTTAACAGAGATGACTATTTTAAACAACTTGCAGATTATTTAAATCACATGAAAATTGATACTTTGATTTATGCAGGCTTTATGACCATCACACCCGCATTTTTCTTGACACAATTCCCAGGCATTAATGTCCATCCTGCTGATTTAACACTATTAGATGAACATCATAAACCTAAATACAGAGGTATGGATGCTATACAGCAGGCCATTAAACAACATGACAATTATATAGCAAGCACAGCTCATATCGTTGATGCAGATGTTGATTGCGGCTCACCTATTTTAGTTTCCAAGCATCTGAGTTTAGAAGGCCGATTCACACATGATATTGCTCAGCTTCACGAACAACTTAAAGTAACATGTGAACATTTATTATTTCCACGGGTCATTGAACTATTATCAAAAGGGCTTATTAATCCTGAACATACACCTTATCACTGGGATAGGCTGCATCCCACTATGCGAATTAACAATGGACAATTTTTTTCAGAAAAATTGTTTAAGTTAAAAGATATGATGTCACCTCTAGATTTGTCATATCTCTCTCAATACTACTCTTCCTGTGTGGGTTTTGATTTTTCTCATATTGATGAAGTCATGACTAAAGTGATCGAAGAATTCGAAGAATTACAATCTGCCTATGAAAATCGTGAAGATAATTTAGCCCATTTTATCGATGAAATAGGCGATTGTTTTTTTTCACTCGCCAATCTTTGTCGTTTCATAGACATTCATCCAGAAACAGTAGTGAGTCGTAATGTGATGAAATATCTTAATCGTTGTAAAATTATTGAAGAAGAATTAAAAAATTCTGATCGTGACTGGTCTCATGTAAAACCTGATGAAATCCTACCATTGTGGTACAAGGCAAAGCAATATGAAAAAAATAACTAACTATCGTGAAAAAATGATAAAACTCATCATAGCTTCGGGCGGCGAACTCGATGATTCACAAACATTTGTGATAAAACCTGGCTGCATGATTTTAAATATGACGCAAGAAAACGCTTATGGGATTGATATTTATAAATTATTTAATATTGATGTCAACAGACCTCATTATGAACAACGTGCGGAATTCAAGTCCCGAATCACCTATCTCTCATTTCCTGATGAACCCGTCAATTCATCTGATTATAATAAAAAAATGGCTCAAGAACATCAACATTTGTCAGTACACTCTTCCACTCAAATTGAATTTTTAATTTCAGGAGTTTGCATCGAAACTTGCCTGGAATTTGTAGCCCACTCAGAAGCGAAAGTAGCGCGATTGACTTCGAGCAAAACAAAGGCCATGGATGATACCTTGTATCGTCTTCAAGGAACCGATAAAGAAAAAGATTTTCAAAAAAAACTTATCCTGGATTTTATTGAACTTAAGAAAAAATATGAAAGTTCTTATCACCCTCGCACCTTATCTCAGCATGGGACTGAATTTACCAATCTACTTAATCTTTGCTCGAAGGTCAATGCATTTACTTATGCAATGACGCTTAAAGATTATCATAAATTATTTATTGGAAGATTATCTGAACATGGTAATGAGCAGGAAGTTCAGGAAGTTTGTAGACTGATGTGCGATCAATTGCATGAACAATTTCCATTGGTGATAAAATCAAGGGATGAATATTATGCGATGAACAATGGCGCAAAATATTCTGTTTAAAGGATACACCGATGATAGAAACAATTATTTTTGACTTAGACGGCACCCTCATCGATTCATCATGCATCATTACTCAAGCATTTAATGATGCTTTATCCCCATTTGGAATTAGCTTATCTCATCACGAAGTTGATGCCATGCGTACCCAGACAGCCAATGAATTGTTTTTAGATAGGCTCAGTAAAGAGGATGCCAGGCATGCTTTAGAGCGCTTGTGGGATTTTTCCTCTCGGTTTGCTCCAAAAACGTTACTTATCCCTGGTATTGTGCCCATATTAGAACGAATAACTGCAAAAGGCATCACTTTAGGGTTGTGGACGGGACGAGATAAAACTTCTACGATGCATATTTTAAATTTTCATCAAATTGCCATATATTTTAAGGAAATCGTTGCAGGCTGCGAAGTTTCTAACAACAAACCTCATCCTGAAGGACTATTACTACTTGCAAAACGATTAAATAAAGCGTTAACTTCGATGATTCATGTGGGTGATCATGAACATGATTTGATAGGCGCTAATGCTGCTGGTGTAAAACCGATTTATGCCAACTGGCTTTATGAAAATCCAATGCATCACCCATTAGCACATATGTCATTTACTACTCTTGCTGAATTTGAGCATTGGTTAAATTTATAGGACAGTTATGTATCAAGGACATTTTAATTTATTTAAAAAACAAACTGCGGCACAGTCTTCCGGAAATTTATATATTCTTTCTGGGCCATCAGGCGTTGGTAAAACGACGATTATGAATCAATTATTAAAAGAGATACCGAAACTTGAAAAAATTGTTGCATTCACCACTCGGCCTATGCGTCCTGGTGAAATTTCAGGAAAAAGTTATCATTTTATATCGTGCGAAGAATTTAAAACTAAAATAAAAAGTGAGGATTTTTTAGAATATATCATATTTAATGGAAATTATTATGGTTTCGGATTAACGAAATCGCAAACTTTAGAAAAATTAAACTCTGGAACGGATCTCGTCGTAGATATGGATTATCATAATGTGCTGACAATAAAATCCATGATTCCTCATTGTATAAGCATTTTTATCATGCCATCATCAATAAGTGAGTTACAGGCTCGCTTAATCCGACGTAGCGATGATCCTGAAAGCATTGCCAAACGTATGCGATTCGCTCAAAAGAGCATCGATCACTCCGGGGGTTATGATAAAATCGTGATCAATGCAAATGACAAATTAGATACGGCGGTTAGTGATATTAAAACAATCATGTTAGATCATAAGAATGAGACAATACACCAAAAACTCAAATATGCGTAGTCTTTAAATGAGGAATGATTATTTATTTTGTGACATTTACAATATAAGGAAATATATATGAATATCAGATCTAATAAAACTTTTTCTTGCTTTAATTTTTTAAATCTAATAACTAAATCAAAAGAGTTGCTATTTTTATATTTACTTAGCTCTCAACCGGTTTTGGCCAATCAAGCGACGTCAACTAATTATACACCTCTGCCACCTGGATCACTTACTCATTGTGCTGAGGATAAAATGCATTGCATTGCTGCTGTGAATTATATTGACTATGGCAACCGCTGTGAAGAAATGCGGGGATATTTCAGTAATGATGGCGGGGCTAACTGGACACAAGGAACAAGTCATTATGACAATATTGATTGTTACCACAACTGGGTTAATGACTTTCAATGCGGTGAACAAGATAATTTCAACTATTGTGTCGCTGCTGGAGCTTACCTGACATCGCGGCAAGGATGTAGGCAGAGCATGGTATTTTATACAGATGATGCTGGTGTAAATTGGTATAAACAACTCGCGCCCATTTGTGCATCGGTGTTTGCTTGGTATGATGGAGAATTCAATAATGTGGCAGTGGAGGGAGCTAATTGGACAGCGACGGGTACTTGTACCTCTTCAGAATATATTAGATACAAACAAACGGGTGTGACGCATGATGGAGGCAAAAATATTGGATGGGGGCAGGAACCCATACCAAGTGAAAAATCTTCTGAATCTATCGAAAATAAAACAGAAAACACAACCCAAGCTGAACCATTAGCAAATAAGACTTCTTTATCTAAGGTATCCGGTAGGCTTTTTCGAAGAAGACATACTAATCCCTCATCTCAACCTGTTGGCGTTAATGAAACTGCTCAGCACAGTTTAAGACCCTAAGATGCTACTTAAATCAATACAGACTACTTGAGAGATGTTATATACTATTATCGATATCTCCTCATACATGGACAATGCTATGCTCTATCGTATCTTTTTGATTTTTATTACCCTCAAATTTTTGACAGCCTGCGCAATGTTCCAAGGCACAAAACAGAACAATCATGACGCCATTTGTAATGAACTTAAGCATGATATGATATGGAGTGGCGCAAGCGGTAAGCCTGTGCTTTGGGGCGCTGCGACTGGCGATCCTATGCAAGCTACGCAACAACGTGCTGAAAATGAAACGCTTATGCGAAATTATCGCGAAGAGGGTTGCGATGAGGGGGCGATTATTGATGGAGGCACTTGATAGTTGGAAAGAAGAAAAACGTTCAGCTTATTTATATCATGCATTGGCCCAGATTGAAGTGAATCCTTTACACAAAAAAATGTTTTTGGATTTATCAGGGCTTGCTGAAAAACAAGCAGCTATTTGGGAAAAAACATTAAGAAAAGCGAATGCCGCGATTCCTGGAGCTTATCATCCTGATTTGCGTGTCAGAACCGTGATTTGGTTAGTGCAAAGATTTGGCGTAAGATCTTTGCGTGGTGCATTAGCTGCATTAAAGATACGCGGCATGTCTGTTTATCAAGTGATGCCGGTGACAGCCCATCCTATGCCTGTATCACTTGATGATGTGGGGAAAGGGCATAGCAGCATCGGTAAAGGTAATAATATTCGAGCTGCTGTATTTGGAATCAATGATGGTCTTGTTTCGAACGCGAGTTTGATTTTAGGTATTGCAGGGGCGCATGCGGGCAATCCGTTTATTCTTCTTGCGGGGTTAGCAGGACTTTTGGCAGGCGCATCATCGATGGCGGCAGGTGAGTATGTGTCTGTGCGTTCACAACGCGAAATGTTGGAATATCAATTGGCATTAGAAAAAAGTGAACTTGAGCTTTATCCTGAAGAAGAAGCGGCAGAGCTTGCGCTTATTTATCAAGCACGCGGTATACCCAAAGATGAAGCAGAAAAAATAGCCAATCTACTCATCAAAGATCCTGAAAAAGCGCTTGATACTTTAGCGCGAGAGGAATTAGGTATCAACCCAAGCGATATGGTATCACCTTTGGGCGCATGTATTTCTTCTTTTGCAGCTTTTGCTGTAGGTGCTTTTATACCGTTGGTTCCTTATGTATTAAGTCCTGGCACAGATAATTTACTGATTACGATTGGACTCACAGCTATTGCATTATTTTCCGTAGGAAGTATTTTGAGTATTTTTACCCAACGCAGCGCGCTATGGGGCGGCCTGCGCATGCTGTTGATTGGCGGTGCGGCAGGCGCGTTCACTTATTTGATAGGCAGTTTGTTGGGTGTTACTTCTTAACGTGTTGTTTGCTCATCAGTTTATCGGTAAAGGCAATAGCAATGGCAGATAAGACCAGTGTCATGTGAATCACGACTTGCCACATAATGCCATCAAAGGTGTATTGGGATGGATCAATAAATGTTCGTAATAAATGAATGGATGAAATTGTGATAAGCGCGAGTGCCAGCTTGATTTTCATGGTGCCAGCATTTACTTCGTCTAACCATTCAGGATGATCGGTGTGATGTTGCATGTTAAGACGTGATACGAAGGTTTCGTACCCTCCTACAATGACCATGATGAGCAAATTTGCTATCATGACGACATCAATTAAATTTAATGCTTGTAACATGATAGATGTGCTGTTTTCGATATTGCCAGTCGATTTCACGAGTTCCAATAAACCATGAGCAAATTCGTAAACATAGACAGCTAATACAACAATGAGTCCCACATATAAAGGGGCTTGCAGCCAGCGGCTCCAAAAGATAAATCTGGGTAAATAATTATTTGTAATAGTATTCATGGAAATCCTCACTGTTTTCTTTGTGAGAGGGGATCATAGCCTACTTTCGAGGGTTTGGTCGATAATTCAATGGAAAAAAATACCTATCAGTAGTATCTTAATATAAGTTGGGCATGCAATGTATATAGGTTTTTGCCTTAATAATGAGCAAAGAATGGTAAAAAAATTGATCAAAAAAAAAGATGTTTATGCTACAAGAGAAGCTCAAAAATATGAGCATCCTATTGTAAGTCGCGAATATATTCTCGAATTTCTTAAAGAGAGAGGACGTCCTATTAGTCAGCGGCAGCTGATCATTGAGTTAGCTTTAGAAACAGAGGAAGAACAAGAAGCTTTACGACGACGTTTGCTTGCCATGGTGAGAGATGGTCAATTGCTTCTTAACAGACGTGGTGCTTATGGGCTTATTGAAGAGATGGAGCTCATCAAAGGTTATGTGGTAGGCCATAAAGATGGCTTCGGGTTTGTGGTACCCGAAGATAACATGGGTGATTTGTTTCTAAATGCCAGACAAATGCGGTCTGTTTTTCCTGATGATGAAGTGTTAGTTCGTGTTTCCGGTATGGATAGCCGCGGCCGCAGAGAAGGCGCGATAGTTGAAGTGGTCACACGTAATACCCATAGTTTAGTGGGTCGCTATATCGCAGAACAAGGTGCTGCATTCATTGAACCCTCCAATCAACGTATTACTCAAACTATTTTAATCCCGCCAGGTGCTGAGGGCGGTGCTCTGCATGGTCAAATGGCAGTCATTGAAATAACAGAACAACCGACATTACATACCCGTGCATTAGGCCGCGTCATTGAAGTGTTAGGTGACCATATGGCGCCTGGAATGGAGATTGATGTCGCGATTCGCAATCATGAGCTTCCCACTGAATGGCCTGACTCGGTGTTACGAGAAGTAGGGCAATTTTCTCCTCATGTCACAGAGGATATGTTTAAAGGACGGTTGGATTTGCGCGCCAAGCCATTTGTGACCATTGATGGTGAAGATGCTAAAGATTTTGATGATGCGGTGTATTGCGAACCGAGTGCTAACGGCGGCTGGACTTTATATGTTGCTATTGCAGACGTCGGTCATTATGTGCGTCCTCATTCTGCCCTTGATAAAGAAGCTCTGAATCGGGGCAATTCGGTTTATTTTCCAGGACGCGTCATACCTATGCTTCCTGAGGTATTATCCAATGAATTATGCTCATTAAAACCTAATGTCAATCGCTTGACACTCGTTTGTGAAATGAAAATTAGTGCGACCGGTAAAATAACAAACTATCGTTTTGCAGAAGCCGTCATTAAATCGCATGCTCGTTTAACCTATAACGAAGTATACGCCACAGTTGAACAAAACGATAAGGCATTGCAGAAAAAACACGAAGCCTTATTGCCTCATCTTAAGGCTTTGTTTGCAGTTTATCGAACATTGCTAGCACTTAGACAGAAACGCGGTGCTATCGATTTTGAATTACCAGAAACAAAAATTATTTTTGGTGAAGGCCGCAAAATTGAGCGTATTGTTGCGTTAACTCGTAATGACGCGCATAAGCTTATTGAAGAATGTATGTTGTGCGCAAATATTTGTGCGGCGCGTTTCTTGCTTAAAAATGATGCCCAAGGTCTTTATCGTATTCATGAAGGCCCATCACTGGAAAAACTTACCGATTTGCGTAAATTTTTAAATGAATTAGGTCTGAAGTTGCCAGGTAAAGAGATTCCTGTCCCAAATGATTATGCAAAGCTGCTCAAAACGATACAGGATCGCCCTGATGTGCAATTGATCCAAACGATTTTGCTCCGCTCCTTAAGTCAGGCCATTTACAGTCCTGAAAATAAAGGCCACTTTGGGTTAGCATTTGATGCTTATACGCATTTTACTTCACCCTCTGCACCTAATACCAAACCCAAGGACATGTTTAAATCAGCTTGATAAAG
>Ga0207028_1098_pt1 | contig 20128 bp, 12 predicted proteins | sample Alteio_BWMinCont_41_FD_153287 | JGI IMG/M metagenome (GOLD analysis project Ga0207028, IMG submission 153287) | Enriched cells from forest soil in Barre Woods Harvard Forest LTER site, Petersham, Massachusetts, United States -... | ecosystem: Environmental > Terrestrial > Soil > Temperate forest >... | reverse complement strand
GAATTCAAGATGAGCGTGGGTGCGGTCACCAATACCGTGCAGGTGACTTCTGAGACACCGCAACTGCAGTCGGATACGACGCAGGTTTGTTGATATAGGAGACGAGGATGACGGCGGTTTCGACCGACACCCCCATCAGCGCAAGCAGGCCTAGAGCCGATGAAACGCTGAACGGCGTATGAGTTAACTTGAGCGCGATCAGCGCGCCGACCGGCTCTGTCAATACAACGCCGAGGGCAATGGTCACTGGAAATTTGAGATTGCCATAGAGCGCGAAGAGGATCATGAAAATAATGAGCAGGGCAAGCGGCCCGATCAGTTCCATCTGGTGCTTTGCTTCGAGGAATTCGCCGTACTCGCCACCCCAGCTGAGCCGGTACCCGGCGGGCAAGGATTTTGCGATGCTTTCTATCGCCCGCTGTCCATCGACCACGGCTCCCTGCAGGTCGCGTCCTTCAATGCTGTACTGCACGCCGATGTAGCGTGAATTGTTTTCGCGATAGATGAACGATGCGCCGCTGGCTTCGTGAATATCGGAGAGTTCGCTGAGAGGGATCTGCTGGCCCGCTGGTGTTCCGACGAGCAGATTGCCGATCTGCTGCGCATTCTCGCGAAACTCAGGCTTCATGCGCACGACGAGATCAAATAATTTCTCGCCTTGAATGACCTGAGTAGCAGCCTGGCCACCCACTGCCGCCTGCACGATTGCCTCGACATCGGCAACGTTGATACCGTAGCGGGCAATCTTATCGCGATCGACGTCGATCAGCAGACTGGGCTGGCCAAGCTCGCGTACTACTGTCAGCTCCGTGAATCCAGGGACCTGCGAGAGACTGCGTTTTATATCGAGCGCCTTGCTCTGTAGAACGTTCAGGTCGGGCCCATAAATCTTTACCGCGAGCGCACTCTTGAGACCAGTCAAAGCTTCGTCAACGGCGTCCTCAGCAGGCTGGGTGTAGTTGAAGATGACTCCCGGAAACGCCTGTAGCTGTTTCTGAATGTCCTCGGTCAATTCGGCCTTGTTGTGGATTGCACTGGTCGTCCAGGAACCATCACTGTAAGGCTTCAGCCCTACGTAAAACTCATCGTTGAAGAACCCAGTGGGATCGGTGCCATCATCGGGACGGCCAAGCTCGGAACCAACGTCAGTGACCATCGGATACTTGCTCAGAATTGCGCGGACCTGCGGCGAGAATTTGCTCGCTTCCTCGAATGAAACCGTATATGGTAAAGTTGCCCGCACCCATAACGCGCCTTCATCGAGATGAGGCATGAATTCTCCCCCGATGAAAGGAACAAGTAACAGCGTGGCGGCGAAGATCAAGAAGGCAACGAACATTGTGATCTTCGGGTGGTCGAGGCACCATACAAGCTGGCCCGCATATTTTTCTCGTACCCATTCAAAGGGTTTGTTGACGCGCTCGTGCACGCCCTTTTTGAACCAGTAAGCGCACATCACGGGAACGAATGTGAGCGTAAGGATCAAAGCCCCTACGAGCGCGATCGATACGGTGTCCGCCATGGGCTTGAATAATTTTCCCGACGGGCCGCTCAACGCGTAGATCGGCAAATAGCCGGCAATGATGACGGCGACGGAATAGAAGATCGGACGATCGACGTCTTTCGCGGCAGCCAGTATCACTTCGTGCAGGTTGTAGCTCTGGCCTTCGCGCACCCCCAGCTCGCGAAAGATGTTTTCTACCATCACCAGAGTGCCGTCAATGAGTATTCCGAAGTCGATCGCGCCAATTGAAAGCAGGTTCGCAGCGACGCCCCGTGCATGCAGGAAGACAAAGGAAAAAAATAAGGCCAGCGGAATGGTGAGCGCAACGATCACTGCGGCGCGAACGCTCACCAGGAAAAACATCAGCACGATGAGGACAAGCGCCATGCCCAGCAGCATGTTGTGTTCTACGGTGTCGATGGTCAGTTGCACCAGATCGCTGCGGTCATAATAAGGCTGTACTTTGATATCTGGCGGCAAAATCTGTTCGTTCAGTTGCCGTGTTTTCTCTTCGACACCCTTCAGCACGTTCTGCGTTTGCTCGCCGCGCCGCATCATGATGACGCCCTCGACGGCGTCATCCGTTTTGTTAAAGCCGAATTCGCCCAGGCGCGGCGCATTCCCGATGGTCACGTCGCCAATATCGCGAACACGCACCGGCACTCCGTTTTGGGCGCCGACTATGACGTCACCGATGTCCGATGTATCGCGAACAAGCCCCAGACCGCGAACATAGTAGAACTGGCCGCCTTGCGAATAGAAACCGCCTCCGGCATTGGAGTTATTCACAGAGAGCTGTTGCAGCACGGTCGGCACTGTGATGTGGTATCCGTAGAGCCTCGCTGGATCAAGCAGCACCTGGTACTGCATGACGGTCCCACCGAAGCCAGAATCGTCCGCAACACCTGGCACCTGCTTGTATTCGCGCTCAATGATCCAGTCTTCGTAAATCTTCAGCTCCTGTGGGGTGCGGTCAGGGCTTTGAATGACATATCGATAGACGAGCCCCGAGGGACTGGCGAGCGGTGAGAGCGTGGGCGTTACGCCGGTTGGATAGGTCACCTCACTTAGTCGCTGGAAAACGACCTGACGTGCGAAATAGTCGTCGGTGCCCTCGTCAAATGTCAGGATGACGTCCGATAGTCCATATAGAGAGATGGAGCGCATGACGGACATCTTTGGGACGCCATTCATTTCCACTTCGGTTGGTACCGTAACGAGGCGCTCGATCTCCTCGGCCGCGTGCCCGGGCCACTGGGTAATGATTTCAACCATCGGTGGAGAAAGGTCAGGGTAAGCATCCACCGGCATGTGCTGGAAAGAGATCGCGCCTCCAACGACAATGAAGGCGACCATCAGCAGGATCAATAACCGCTGACGAAGGGCAAACTGGACGATGTGATGAATCATTCGAGGCCGCCCTTCTCAATGTTGTAGCGAGTTGGCAAACTGGAGGAATAAGCTGCCGTCGCCCACAACCTTCTCTCCGACGGAAATGCCCTGGAGAATTTGCGTTCGACCATTCTGATTTTGTCCGATCTCCACATCGCGTCGGCCGAACTGGTTCGTTCCGATGACGACATAGACGAACGGCTGGTTGTTGTCGTCGCGCAGAACGGAAGAGTCGGGAACGGCAATAGCATTGGAGATGGACCCCGCCGTTACAATGACGGTGCAATACATGTCCCTCTTCAATTTTTCGCCTGGATTGTCCACAACAATGCGTGCCTGCAGCGTCCTGGTGTTTGGATCGAGAGCAGGTGAGACATAAGAAATTCGGCCGTGGAAGCTGTCTGGATATGCGCTTGTTTGCACCACGACGTCATCTCCGCTGCGCACGGAAGCAAGGTCCGATTGGTAGACATTGGCCAGCACCCACACAGTGCTGAGATCTGAAATCGTGAAGGCCTGCGTTTGCCCCGCCTGCACAACCTGACCGAGCGAAACGAGCCGCTCGACGACTTCGCCGCCGATGGGGGCAAGCACGGGGATCTGCGCCGAAGATGGAGCCTTAGCCAGATCAGCTGGACTCTTGATGCCGAGAATTTTCATTCCCTGATCGGCCGCGTTCAAGTCTGCCTGAGCCTGGTTGCGATCTGATTCGGCCTGCTCCAGGTCACGCTCTGCAATGGCGTGGTGTTGATACAGGTCCTGCGCGCGAGTGTAGTTTTTGTTCGCGAGGCGAAATGAATCCGCTGCCTTCAAATAAGCGTCCAGCAACTGCGAATAATCAGGACTGCTCACTTCAAGCATGGGCTGGCCTGCTTTTACATGCTGTCCGGGTACCACCAGAATCCGGCTGACAGGTCCGCCGACCTGCGTGATGACCGGCGTAGTCGCAAAAGCGTTGTAGGCCACGGCTCCTGTGAGGCGGAGGGTGCGTGTCAACGTGGTGGGCTGAACGGTGACCACCTGCACATGCGACATCTGGTCCTGCGGAATGGTGAAGAGCTGCGGTGTCGCCGCCTTCGAGGCTTTCGCCGAAAAAGACGTCATCTCGTTCGCTTGCTTGCGATCGCTCGAGCTGCAGCCCATGAGCGCAACCACTGAAGCGAACGCGATCATACTCTGAAGCCCGCATTTGCGGCGCGTGTTTCTTGTGGCTGTCATGGTAAGCTCCTCGTTCCTACCGCCTGGCGAAGCTGCTCAATCGCGAGAAGATACGAAGCGAGTGCTTGTCGATAGGCGAGCTGGATACTTCGATAGCTGCGCTCGGCGTCAAGAAAATCGAGCAGACTCGCTGCGCCGTGCCGGTAAGCGTATTCGCTTATGTCGCGAGACTGCTGCGCCGCGTCGAGATAGCCCGAGCGATAGAGGCCCACGATCTGATCGTTCGAACGCAGATTTTCGAAAGCGTCCCTCACATCCGTAAGAACCTGCCCGTTCGCAAATTTCTCCTGCTCCTGCGCTTGCGTAATGGCGTAGCCGGTGCGCGCAATTTCTCCCTGGTTGCGATCGAAAATCGGCAGCTGGACTTGCCCGAACAGGGAAACTGTGTTGTACGTGATGTGCGTGTAGTTGATCTGCCCTGTAACGTCTCGTTTGCCAATCGCCTTTTGCAACTCGTGCTGACTGTCCGCAGCAGCTACTCCCTGCTGCGCTGCCCGCAAGTCCGGCCGGTTCTGAAGAGCCTTGGCTTCAAAATCTTCTACATTGCCCTTCACTGGCTGATAATCGAACGCGCCCGCGACGTCATAGTCCGCAACTATCGATTCGTATCCGAGCATTTGCCGCAGGTCTGAAAGCCCCTGAACTCTGGCGAGCTTCGCTGCCGAGACGTCCGTCTGAAACTGAAGCATCTGCAGCTTTATCTTCAGCAGATCGTCCTCGCTGATATCACCTGCCTTGTACCGCGCTTCGGTGATCTCCACCGTGTTCTGAAAACTTTCCTGGTCTTGCGTGGCCAGCGCCAGAGTCGATTCGGCGAGCTCAACGTTGATGAATTGCGAGGCAACACTGAAGGTAAGACTGCGCTCATTGTCGGTGACCTGGGACCGGGTTACGGCTGTCACGTCCTTGGCTGCTTGGAGGCGGTGTTGCCGCTTCTTGCCGCGTTCGAACAGATAACTGACGCCCAGATCAAACTGAGCCGTGTCATTGATGTAATCTGCGCTGAATTGGCTCGGCTGGAAGATCGGCAGAAACTGCGCATCGCCTATCAGTACCGGGTTCGGGCGCAGATTTGCCGTGACTTCTTCCGCTTGGCTCTGCTGGATCGTAGTGCGCGCTGCCAACAGGTTGTGGTTGTGCACGAGCGCCATCTGAATGGCATCGTCCAGCGAAATCGTTACTGCGCCCGGTTTCTGCGCCAGCGTCTGTGCCTGTGGAGGTGATGACGACGGGTTTTGCGCGGGCGGCGTTTGCGCACCTGCGACTCCAGAGAGAAACACGGAGGCTAGCAGTATTGGAGAACACAGACGTTGTGAACGCATGGGAAATCAGCCTTCTCAGAGAGCAATACGTAATGAGTGGTGCTGCAGGCAGCACGTAAACAATGCGGCTGATTATGCTGGAGGGGCTCGCGCGGGAGTTCGCAGGATGGCCGGACGCGAATGGAAGCTAAACCGTTGAGGTTCGAGCCGATGCCCTGTCGGAACGAGAAGGAGTATACGGACACTTGCCAAAGGGAGCTCGACCGCCTGATGGCTCATATGGCAGATCGGGCATGTCTCCGGTGAGGAACTAACGTGACGATGCCAAACTGCTCCGAACGTCGTCCCGATCACGAGCGCAAGAAGCGCTATCGGCAACACCAGGCGACAGATTCGCTTTTGATCGGACATTCTTTAAGAGCAGTTCAGAACCCGCCATTTCTTTAGCTGGTTCAGTCCCGAATCTTCCTTTCCGGATATCTGGCTCCTGATAGTACACCCTTTATTGACAATCCTTTGGCTCCAAAAAGAATCCACCTCATCCCAAAAAGCGTTATCTTGGACAAGCCGCGTTTCATAGACATAAAGTGAACCATACGGCATCCGGAGGAGCAGTCAATGGGGCACACATATGCCAACATCCTTGAAACTGTCGGGAACACGCCCGTAGTCAGGATCAATAAGCTCGCACCGCCCGATATCGACCTCTTTGTCAAAGTCGAAGCGTTCAACCCGCTCGGCTCCGTCAAGGATCGGCTTGCCCTTGGCGTGATCGAGGATGCGGAGCGGACTGGACTGCTCAAGCCGGGCCAGACAGTGGTCGAGGCAACAAGCGGCAATACGGGAATCGGACTGGCCATGGTGTGCGCGCAGAAGGGTTACCCGCTTGTGGTCACAATGGCGGAGACCTTCAGCATCGAGCGGCGCAAATTGATGCGATTTCTGGGAGCGAAGGTAGTGCTCACCCCTGCTGCGGCCAGAGGTACGGGGATGGTCGCCAAAGCCGTCGAATTGGCGGAAAAGCATGGCTGGTTTCTCACTCGCCAGTTTGAAAATGAAGCCAATGCCGACATGCACTCACGCACGACGGCCAAAGAGATCCTGAGAGATTTTGAAGGTGAACGGCTCGACTACTGGGTGACGGGATTTGGCACTGGCGGCACGTTGAAGGGCGTAGCGCGAGTCCTCGCCAAGGAGCGGCCCGAGACGAAGATCGTCCTTTGCGAGCCGGACGACGCACCCATGGTCTCAAGCGGACTCGAGCAGCAACGAAACCCGGATGGATCGGCATCGATAAGCCATCCGGCATGGAAGCCTCACCCGTTGCAGGGCTGGAGTCCTGACTTCATCCCTAAATTGACAGCAGATGCCGTGGAAACCAATGTCGTCAGCAAGGTTCTGCGCGTCACAAATGCAGATGCCATGCGGTGGAGCCGGGAGCTCGCCCGCAAGGAAGGGATTTTCGTCGGCATCAGCTCCGGCGCGACGTTCTCGGCCGCACTGCAGGTCTGCGCCGAAGCTGCCAAGGGATCGACGGTTCTGTGCATGTTGCCTGACACAGGAGAACGCTACCTGAGCACTCCGCTATTCGCTGACGTTCCGGTAGACATGACCGAAGAAGAGCTGGAGATTGCCCGTTCCACTCCCAGCGGTTGGGTGCAACCGGCATAGTAGGAACAGCCCGCTAGCTGTCTTTGTGGCAAGCCCAGATCAAACAGTCTGGGCCGATGCGCCTCTTCGCCGTTATTAACAGGACCGTACATGGCTCGGTGGATAGTTCTTCTTCTGACGATTTCTGCTTTCATTTCCTCTGCGTCAGCGCAAGTACCGCAAGGGATTCCGCGAGATCTGGCGCGACAGCGCGCCGCCAATGTCTCTGATCTGCACTATGCGCTGCATTACACGCTGGTCCCCCACTCTGGGGAGACCATAGTCACGGAGTCCCTGCAATTCCAGCTGAAACAGACGACCGCGCCGCTGTTGCTCGATTTTCGGGATGGTCGCGTGAATTCACTGAAAGTGAATGGCGAATCCGTCGCTCCGGAGGAAAGCAATGGCCACGTGGTATTGGCTCCTCAACATCTTCGCGTGGGCGACAATGCGCTCGAAATTCACTTCACCGCCAATGTCGCCCCAGCCGAAAAGGCCATCACCCGTTTTGAAGATCGCGATGACGGATCGGAATACATATACACACTCTTTGTTCCAATGGACGCCAGCATGGCATTTCCCTGCTTCGACCAACCGGATCTGAAGGGCAGCTTTAAATTGACGATCACGGCTCCGGCCGCGTGGACAGTCATCTCGAACACCGATCCTGTCGCGAAGCAGGCGCTCGCCAGCGATCAGGCGCAAACTGTTTTCGCTGAAACGCACCCGATTAGCACCTACCTTTTTGCATTTGCGGCCGGCCCGTTTCTTAGACTGCATCCGGTGCAAGGGTTGCCCGGGCTGTATGTTCGAGAGTCGAAGGCGCATGCAGCGGAGAGCGAGGCGGTTGCAGTACAGCAGATGGCTGCTGATGGAATTCGCTATCTTTCAAGCTATTTCGCGCAGCCATTTCCCTTTCCAAAGTACGACATGGTGCTCATTCCCGGCTTTGCCTATGGCGGGATGGAGCACGCAGGCGCAACATTCCTGCGAGAAGAATCCGTCTTGTTCCGCAGTGCGCCGACAACTACAAATCTCTTGAACCGCGATGTTCTGGTGCTGCACGAACTGACGCACCAATGGTTCGGGGACTTCACTACCATGCGCTGGTTTGACGACCTGTGGCTGAAGGAGGGCTTTGCGCAATACATGGCCTACCAAACGCTTGCGGCGCTGCGGCCCAATGATGAGATATGGAAGCGATTTTACGAAGCGATCAAACCAACGGCTTACGCCATCGATGAAACGCAGGGTACGACGCCGATCTATCAGGACATCCCGAACTTGAAAGACGCTAAGTCAGCCTATGGGGCGATTGTGTACTCGAAGGCTCCCGGCGTGCTGAAGCAGCTGGCATTTGTGCTGGGCGAAGACAACTTTCGCAACGGTCTGCAGAGATATCTGGCTGCACATCCATATGGAAATGCGGAGTGGAGCGATCTGATTGGCTCCTTCGAGGCAGTCTCCGGCCAATCGTTCCATGAGTGGGCACAGATGTGGATTCGCCACAAGGGAATGCCGCAAGTAGACACTGCATGGTCCTGCGAAAGCGGTCGAATCAAAAACATCACGCTAACTCAGCATGACGTGCTCGGCGGCAGCAACATCTGGCCAATCGCTTCGGAAGTGCTGCTGGCCTACCCTGATGGAAGCTCGCTGGCCATCCGTGCACAACTCAACACTGCGAATGCAGTGGTTCCAGACGCCGCCGGAAAGCCATGCCCTTCATTCATCTTCGCGAATGACCGCGACTTCGCATACGGCTTGTTTATGCTGGATGACCAAAGCCACAACTATGTTACGGAGCACCTGGACGCAATACCCGATGTATTCAAGCGAACACTGCTCTGGGGGTCGCTGTGGCAATCGGTTCGCACCGCTAGCTTCGATCCGGCGCAATACGCACAGCTGGCGCTGAAGAATCTGCCACAGGAACGCGACGAGGCGTTGACTGCGAGCATAGTCGGCCGCAGTGAAACTGCGATTCATCGTTATGTTGGGAAACAGAGTCGTGACCTACTCACCGCGCAGCTGGAAACGCTCGCGGCTCAGCACATGGTTACCGATGCCAGCAAAGATCTTCGGATCGTGTGGTTCCGCGCGTTGGGTAGCGCAAGCGAGCAGCCGCCTGGGCGCGATGCCCTGCGTGCGCTGTTAGATGGCGCCTTGCAAGTGCCGGGGGTGCAGTTGCGGCAGCAAGATCGCTGGGGAATGATCACAGCGTTGATTGCCTATGGAGATCCTCATGCGGAAGAGGTGCTCCGCGCTGAAGAAGCGCGGGACTCTTCGGGTGATGGAAAGAAATACGCATATGCAGCGCAGGCGGCGCGGCCCGATGCTGCTACCAAGAAGTATTACTTCGACGATTATCTGCATCACCCGGAGCGGCCTGAAGACTGGATCGAGGAGAGTCTTGGCGAATTCAATTACTGGAATCAGTCCTCTTTGACTGAGACGTATCTCCAACCTGCTCTGGCCGCGCTCGATCAAATCAAGCAGCAAAGAAAGATTTTCTTCCTGGTCGGGTGGCTGAATGCATTTATCGGTGGACAACAATCAGCCGCTGCGCAACAGCAAGTGCATGATTATTTAAAGACGAATAAAGTGGATGAGGATCTACGTCTGAAGATTCTGCAAGCCGTCGATGAATTGGATCGTACGGTCGCTATTCGAGATAAGTTTGCGGGGCATGAATCTTTCGATGCAAAGACCCTGTGAAGGCTCAGCCTAACGTTCGCGGCTCTACAATGGAATTGCCAAATTTTTCTGGAACCGCCCGTCTAACGCGCTCGTATCCGGAGTCATGGCACACGATCTTCGGTTCGCTCTGCGCATGATCCTGTCTCATCGCTGGTTTTCAGCGGCAGTCGTGGCGACTCTCGCGTTGGGTATCGGCCTCAATACCATGGTCTTCACGCTGATCTATGCGGTGTTGTACAAACCCGTGCCAGTTCCCGGAGGCGCGCGGTTAGTAGCCATTCGGAACCGCAATCTCTCGCAAAGCGACAATTCGATGCGCGTGTCATACCCTGACTTCCGCGATTATCGCGCCCAAAACTCGACGCTGGAAGCTCTGGAAGGAGCAAGCGACGAAGAGGGAGTCCTGAGTGAGCACGGTAATCCTCCTCAGGCATACCAGATGGAGCACGCCTCGTCGGGCATCTTCGAGAGTTTGCACACTCGCCCCATTCTCGGCCGCGGCTTCATTCCGAGCGACGACAAGGCGGGCGCGGAACCTGTCCTGCTTATCGGCTATGGCATCTGGAGAGACCGTTACAACAGTTCACCCAGCGTGATTGGCCGCCAGGTACGCGTCAATGAGAAACCGGCCACCATCATCGGAGTCATGCCCAAGGGCTTCAGATTCCCTACCAATGTAGATATGTGGATGCCACTGGTGCCCACGCCCGATCTTGAGAAGCGCACGAACCGGCCGCTTCAAGTCTTCGGCATGCTCAAGCCAGGCACGACTGTCGCGCAAGCCGGCGTCGACCTGAACGGAATCGCTCATCGCCTTGCCACTCAATATCCCGATACAAATAAAGACATCGGCGTCTCCGTAGAAACCTTTCAGCAGCGCTACAACGGCGGAAATATCCGCCTCATCTTCCTGCTCATGCTGGCGGCTGTAGGGTTCGTATTACTCATCGCATGCGCCAACGTGGCAAACATGATGTTGAGCCGCGCACTAGGGCGCCAACGCGAGATCTCCATTCGCACAGCACTTGGAGCCTCGCGCTGGCGGGTTATCCGCCAACTGCTGCTCGAAAGCGTGCTGCTCAGTACGCTCGGCGGCTTACTCGGTCTCTCGTTGGCCGCGCTGGGAGTTCACTGGTTCGATCTCTCCACGCAGAATGTCGGCAAGCCCTATTGGATACAGTTCAAAATGGATTACGCCGTCTTCGGCTACTTCGCTGTCCTCTGCATCCTCAGCGGACTGCTCTTCGGCACGGCTCCGGCCCTGCGTACTTCGCGCGTTAATCTCAACGAAGTGATGAAGGAAGGTGTTCGGAGTGTCGGCAAACATCGCGGCGGCAGACTCTCAGGACTGCTGGTCATTTTTCAATTCGCACTCACGCTTGTGCTCCTTACTGGAGCCGGTGTCTTTGTGCATAGCCTGATCCAGACTCTTTCCGTGAATCAATCCGTTCCGTCAGATCAGATCATGACCGCGCGAATCGATCTTCCCGAAGACCGTTACAAAGACACCGATGCAAAACAGCATTTCTACGATCAGCTATTGCTGAGCCTCAGAGCGATTCCCGGTGTAACCCATGTTGCGCTCGGATCAGACCTCCCTGGCCTCGGAGCTGCTTCATCAGATATCGAAATCGAACACTCCGCCGTCGATCCTGCTGGTCACCGGCCGTCCGTGTCGTTTGTTGTACAGTCTCCCGGTTATTTCGACGCAATCAATTTGCCCCTTCTGCTGGGTCGCGATTTCAACGAGACCGATGGCACAGCCAACCATAAATCCGCCATCCTTACGCACGAGTGCGCTGACCATTTCTGGCCGAATCAGTCCGCGATCGGCAAGCGGTTCCGCTTCTACGACGATAAGAACAAACCGGGTGACTGGATCACCGTGATCGGCGTCAGCGCAAACATTGTTCAGCAGCTCGATGAAAGAAATCCGAAGCCATTACTTTTCGTGCCATTTCGCCAGGAAGGATGGGGCGGCATGGCACTGATCGTTCGATCCAGCAGTAACCCTACAAGCGCCGTGCGTGCCGCAGTGCAGAACCTCGATCAAAACCTGCCACTGCGTGATGTGTATATGCTGCCGCAAGCCATTGAGCACCAGCAGTGGTATCTCCATCTGTTCAGCAAGCTGTTCTCAGGTTTCGCTCTCATCGCGCTGCTCATGGCGTCGGTCGGCATCTATGCGGTCATCGCACAGGCGACAAGCAGCCGCACACAGGAGATCGGCGTGCGAATAGCCCTCGGCGCGAACGCCCGCAACATCGTTATGCTGGTGATGACGCGCGGCCTATGGCAAATCATTGCGGGACTCAGTCTCGGCATTGCCGCCGCATTGCCGGCCATGCGCATCATGGCGAGCCTGCCAATCAGTGTCTCTCCGTCGGACCCCATCGTATTTATCATCGTCGCCTCGTTGCTGGCTCTCGTGGGACTCATTGCCTGCTGGTTACCCGCGCGCAAAGCAGCAGCGCTTGATCCTGTGAAAGCTATCCGCTACGAGTAAGTCGGCAATCAGAAAGTAATACGCGCAGTTAGCACGACGTTACGCGGACCCGCTCCTTCAGCGGTCTGTAGCGCTGTGATGACGCCGAACGATCCCGGACCGTCATCCACGTTCAGGTCTGGAATATCGTAATTGCGATGGTTGAAGAGATTCGCTGCCTCGGCTCCGAAGTAGAGCGAGACTCCTTCGTGGATTGTCGTCTTCTTGATCAGCGAAAGCGAGACGGTCTCCGTTCCCGGCCCAACGAAATTGCCAACCCCCGCATTGCCAAAACCCCCGCTGTTAGTCGGCGGATCTGCGAATGCATCCGAATTGAGAAATACCGGGTCGCCTCCACCAGTCGAAGTATGGTGCACGTAGGCGGGAGTGCTCGGAACGAGATCAGCTCGCGTCGCCCCCACATTTGAGAGCATGTTCGTTCCTGCCGGGTCGGTCGAGGTTTGATACGGAGTGAGAAATGCTCCGCTCTGCAGAACCACTACGCCACCAAGCTGCCACCCTCCGGCAACTGCATTCAGCGGACCGCTGTTGTAAAGAAATGGCTTGCCTTTTCCAAAGGGCAACTCATAGAGAAAGGTCGTAAGGAAGCGATGACGGCGGTCGAATGATGAGTTGCCGTAGTCGCGTCCTAGATGAAAGCGATCAGATGAGATGGCGCCACCTTCGGTCGTCACTCCTGAGGGAGCATACCCACCTGCATCGGAAAGATCGCGCCTCCATACATAGCTGGCCTGAAATTGCAGCCCATTGACGAAGCGTTTGGTGGCAGCAACGCTCATGCTGTTGTAGTTGCTCTCTGCTCCGTTCACGACACTCTGGATATATCCCCAGCTTTGAAACGGCGCGTACAGAGGAAATGCCGCGTCCCAGCCGATTGTGTTCGCGGGCACCTGATTAAGGTCAACAAAGGTTTCGAGATTACCACCATGGCTGCCGATATAAGAGAGGCGCATGCCGATGTCGTGCCCTAGATCCTGCTCCAGCGTCAGATTCCACTGCTGCACCGATGGATCAATGTAGCGGACCGGGAAAGCATATTGAAACGATGCTCCGCCTGATGTGATGGTGGAAGAGAATGGTGCCGGGAAGGAAATCGTCGGATTTCCGTTCTCGTCGACTCCTTGATAAGAGTAGTTCACAAAGCTCGAATGCACTGCCCATCCCGAGACCAGTGAAAAACCAAGGGGCTGTTCAATGAAGCGTCCCCAGCCCCCGCGCAGCACCATCTTGTCATCACCGCGCGGACGCCACGCAAAACCGATGCGCGGCCCAAAGTCTTTTTTGTAGGTGTAGCGAAGCGTCTCCGGAATACCCGCCTGCTTCGCCGTCAAAATCGGCGATGGCGCAATAGACTCGGCGAAATACGACGACGTGTATCCCAGTGCCTGTTCATTCGGCACGGCCACCGCACCGCTCACGCCGCCTTCGTTGTAGTCCGGCAGGAAAGCTGCCGTGTTGTACTTCGTATCCTTGAGTGGCGGATGCAGTTCATAGCGCAGCCCAACATTCAGCGTCAATCGCGGAGTTATCTTCCAGTCATCCTGACCGAAGAAACCATAGCCATAGCCGAGACCGTTCATCGCGGGATGATTCACCTGCTCAGCCAGCACTGTGTAATCGGGATAGCCAAGCAGGAAACCGGTAAACGGATCACCGATGCTTACCGGATTTCCATTCGCATCCGTGAAATCAGTTTGTGAATTGTCGAAGACATATTGACCTGACTGATAGTTTCCGAAGACGTTGTCGTCGTGATCGGTCATGCGCCGGATGTCCGCGCCAAATTTGAAAGTATGCTCGCCCTTGCTCCAGGTCACGTTATCGAGCAGTTGCACGATGTTGCTGTGCTGCACGGACGGGTTGCCCCCGCCTGTCCACATGAAACCGGTGATGATGGAATTCGGCACCTGGGGCACAGGGTCAGGCTGTTCGATCCCCTCAATTCCTGATTGCTCAAGGTAGCCAGTTGATGTTCCCTGCTGCATGACAGTGGAGAAATGCGTTCCGTTGAATCCGGCACGCAACTCATTCACAAGTGAGGAAGTGATGGCGTAGTTGTGCGAGAAGGTCACGCCCTGATCAGTCTCCGGCTGCGCAAATGCTCCAGTTATGGGAGAGCCGGCATTCACGCAAAAGCCGGGACAGTTAGGGTCGGGCGGTGTAACCACGTTGCGCGTCTTATAGCTTCCGCGCACAAACATCGATTGCTTTGGCGATAACACATAATCCAGGCGAAGATCGGCCTGATCGCTCGTGATAGGCGCTGGATAATTCACGCGATAGTTCTTCTGGTATGACGTGGGATCGCCGATATTCTCATGCGGCATGAAGTACTTCATCATGTTCGCGGAAACCTGCGAGATGAGCACGTTGGTGGGATCGATCGGCGTGCCGTCAGGATAATAAATCGGCGTGCCGTCCAGATAGTCCACCAGATTGCCATTCCGCATGTCGTCCGAAGGAACGCTGGTGATGAGCGGCACTTCGCGCGGCAGACGCAGCCCATCATAGCTCATAAAGAAGAACGATTTGTTCTGCCCATTGTAGATTTTCGGAATGCTGACAGGGCCGCCGAGAAATCCGCCGAAGTCGTTCATGATGAGCTTGGGCGTTGAGTGCGTGAAAGGATCGCCAGCGGTAAGAACTGTGTTCTCGAAGTTCTCGAAAACTCCGCCATGAAACTGATTGGTCCCGCTTTTCGATGTGGTTGTCACATCGGCCACACCGCTGAATTCAGCACTGTTATTGCTTCCGCTGATGCGAATTTCAGAAATCGAGTTGAACGATGGAAATAGTTCGTTGATAGGACCGCTGTTTTCAACCGACACACTGCTGATGCCGTCGATTGTGTAAGACATAAGCGCCGGTGTCGTTCCATCCACGATCATGTTCGAGTTGTCATCGATCTGCACACCGGGCTCGGTAGTGAGCGTCGTGATCGGACTCGTGGATCCTGTCGATCGTGAATAGACGGCGACCGGCAGCTCTGTCAGTTCGCGCCCTGTTTTCGTTTCAGAGAGGTTCGACACTTCGGTTGTAATCACACCGGCCGAGGCGCCTTGCACGGTGACTGTTTCCGCCGCAGTGCCCACTTTCATCTCGGCATCGACCCGCTTAGTCTCACGCGACTGCAGATCGAGATCAGAAAACTCCACCTTCTCAAATCCTGAGGCAACAATGCTGACCTCATACTTTGCTGGATTCAGGTTCGTGAAGTTGTAGTCTCCGCTCTGGTTGGTCGTGGCATCGTGTTTGATCGCAGTCCCTGTGTTCGTAAGCGTGACAAAAGCCCCGCTTACTACCGCTCCCGATGCATCTTTCACAGTTCCGACAATCGAACCGAACGTTGATTGCGCATGCGAAGGCAACGCTGCGAGTCCCAGAACGAGAACGACGCAAAGCAATGGAAGGCGAAAGGCCGCGACCACATTGTGAGAGAACCATGGAACGAGCTTCGTCATGATGCACCTCGAGAGACACGTAGAGTAATGGTCCCGGTGTATCGATGGGGACCGCCGTGCAACCGTCAGAAACAGCAACACCGCGACTACGCGGGACGATTGACGCCGCGCTACTACGGCGTCATGGGCAGGTCCATTCCGGGATTCTTTGGGAAGAAGTGGAATGGACGAATCTCAAAGTCATGCCACATCACAGGCATCTGCGGCCAGTCTTCCGGGCGCGGCACGTGGTGAAAGCCCACCGTGTACCAGGCAACGATGTCCGTGTTTTCGATACTGCGGTTCTTCTTCACCCACGTCTGAAGGCCGTCCGTATCTTTGCTGTTTGCCAGATAGGTCCCGGCGGCATAGAACTCCGTCGGATCATAGGGCGTCACCCAGAGCTGATGCGATGAAAAGCCGGCACGCCTCTGCGGCCACTCGGCATCCGGCAAGAGAGACGCAGCAGTTTCTCCGGGCATGATCTCGAAGCTTGTCGGATAGCCATAGGGATCATGCGCATCGTGATTTACAAACCGCCACATTGCCGGATGGTGCAAATCGATATCCTGCATCGCGTCGCCTTCCGTCTTGACCATCGTTGGCTGCATCGCCCAGATCACGCGTCGCGGGCTCGGATTGTTCTTTGGCAATTGATACTGCACCAGCTTGTCTGCCATGAATGAGTTCTTCGTTCCATCCACATCGAGATCAAGCCGGAAACTGAAGAAGTGATCGTGATCGACGCCATCGACGCCGGGCGCAACCAACTGGCCAAACTCAAGCGGATTGCCATTCTCATCCTTTGCCATCAGATCATCGGAGACAGGACCATCGACCGTCTTTTCCTTAACCGGCTTCACTTCGAGAACCCCGGTGGCGCCCACGGCAACGCGAATGACCCCGGTCTGCTCGAACCGCCAATCAAGCAGGTAGTCGTAATTCCCTACCACTGCGACAGTACGCAGAACCAGCTCACGCGACGGCCGTCCGAAAACGCCCGGCTCATCGCCATGCCGCCAGGCCGGGTCTCCCACCGTGCGTTCAAACATGCACGCCATCTGCGGACGTAACACTGGGTGACCGCTGGTGTTGTAAAACACGCCGCTGAAGAAGGTCGCATACGATGGACAATCTACCCCTGCAAGCAACGGCTTGATGGTGCCGATGCCGTCATAGGTAAAGTATTCACCCGCATCGATAAATACATGCGAGTTCCAGGTCTCTTCCGGGTCCTGATACGGCACATATAGTTCTGAGAGCGAACCTTCATACATCACTGAACGGAGTTTGCCCCCGTCCTCGATCGACGCAAGATTGACGACCGTGCCGATACGCGGATCGAGACGAAAACGGAAGCGCCAGTTCTGCCAGCTTACTTCGCCGTCCTTGATCGTGAAGCTGGGCCCATTGGGCTGAGAGACCACGATCGGTTGCGTGCCCAGCGGCACAGGGCCGCCGTCAGCGTCATAGTTATTCGAAGGAGGAGGCATGGGTACTTCGCCGTAGTCGCTGAAGCGAAGAATCTTCTTCGCATTCATGTCCACGGTAAAGAAGATGCCGCCTACTTCACGGTCCCACATGCCCGTGGCGCCTTCGGCATCGGTGCAGCCGCCCCAGCCAAGACGCTTGCCATCAGCCTGCTCAGGCAAATCTACAAAACCCGCGGGAACAACGTAACAAGTCACCACTTTCAGGTCCGTGATGCCGCGCTTCTTGAGCGCCTCAACAATCCGCGGATCATGCTTGATGGCTTCTTCAACAGTGTGGCGCTCCTCATCGGTAAACGGCGCCTGCGCGTCTTTCAGTTCGGTAAAGCTTTCCAGCTTCTGCCCGGTAATATCGACAACAGCGGCATAAGAGTGGCCTTTATCAAAGAGCACCACATCGGCCTTGCGCGAAATTGGATCACCCGGTTTCCAAGCAAGAACTTCCTGCTTAGGTGGCTCATGAAACAGAACGCTGGCAAAGGATGTCGACTCCTGGACATGGCCCGCTGCACGCAGGACTCTGTATGCGGTCCAGTACTCGTCGGGCGTGAGTGCATCCAGAGGATGATGAACGCTCGGAGGCAGGGAAAAACCCATTCCGATGCAGCAAAAACAAAGAAGGGCAAAAACAGATAGACGACGGCCCACGAAGAATGACCTCCAAAAAGTGACAAAACGCTGTTAAGTATGGCTGCGGGAAGAACCATGACCCGCGCACAATTGTTGCCGTAGAAGAGAAACTCTGCGTTCAGGCGGCTTTTTCACCACTAAATATTGAAAGCGGTGCACAAATGCATTGAGTTGTTAATGTTATCGAAGAGGCGAGGAGCGGCGTCAACATATTTCGTCCAGCCAATGTCAAAATTTCTGCGCGCGATTAAACATCCTTATAGCGGCCCGCGCTGAATGGGCACGGCCGATGCCGTAGAAGAGGTCCCGGCCGGCAATTATCGGCTACGCGATAGCTTGGCCGAATACGCACCAGGCAATCAGGTTCAAGCGTTCGGTTTCAACACCGGCGAACGCTCGTCACGCATGCTTGCGCCGCTTCTGGTCACCGCGGGGCGCAAGTCACTCATCGCCATGGCCGGAATCGGAGTGAGGACCCTGGACTGGCACCGCGGCAGGCTTAGCCTTCGCGTAAGACTCCTTGAGATTGAATGCGGCAAGCCCCATTCCCCGAAGAGCACAAGCTACTGTGACACTGTAAAACATTGCGTACTGAACGTGCAGCATCAGTAGAGTGGAGTGTGTGCAGCTGTTTTGTTTGCACCGAAAACGACTCCGCCGGCAGGGATTGGGATTGGTGGAAGAGTCTGCAGCGAAAATCGAAAAGGCGCCGCAATGCGCATCATCTCCGCAACCGGAGGATGGGGATGTGGGAAAGTGCTCCAAGCGTCCCCACGACACAAAACACTGCGACCAGTACCGGAATGTTTTGCTTCCTCTGCTTTTTGTCCGGCAAACGCAACCTCCTGGCTACCTTTGATCGGGTCCATTCCGAATACTGGATCTGTAACTTTCGCTGTATCGAATTCGTCAGCTCGTTAGCATCTACAAGTGTTCCGCCAGCACCCGATATCTGCTGCTGAAGTACGCCAACCCATTCCCTTCCGAATAGGCCACCTCATCCACCGCGCCGATCAGTATTATGTGGTCGCCGCCGAGTGTCGCGTGCGTCAACGTACATTCGAAAGTGGCATTTGTCCCGGTGAAAAGCGGCACTCCGGATTTTCCCGGCATCCATTCTGCCTGCGCAAATCTGTCGCCCTGTAGCGGGTAAACATTTGTGACAACTCTCGTTGCTGTTCGCTCGCTTCTTCCAGAACGTTCTCGCCGAACTCAGAAACATCGCGCTGGAAGAAACTGACTTCCGACTAGAAGCGCGCTATCAGGAGTTGTTCCGTAAGTATCACAGGCAGAGAAAGGAATTGAGAGTTACTGCTCCACGCGTGTACTTCGAGTACTCCAGCGAAGATGTGCTGGTAAGCGAATTTTGTCTCTGGCATTCGACTCACGGAACTACTGGATGCGATCGAAAGAAGCGATACCTCCTATCTTGAGACACTCGCAAATCTCTCGATCCGGCCGCGCACGATTGCCAAGCGCCTTATCCGCTCCAAGTACTACTCGTTTCATGAGTGCCCGTTCTTCCACGGCGATCCTCACCCGGGAAATGTCCTGGTTCAACCGCATAACCGAATCGTCATGCTCGACTTCGGCGCCTGCGGCGTCTTCTCAGAGAGAGACCGGCGCCTCATGCTACGCATGAATGAACTGTACGTGCGCGGAGATGTCTCGGGCACGGTCGATTGCGTACTGGGACTCTTGGAGCCGCTACCGCTCGCAGACGTTGACTGCTTCAAGAAAGAATTGCTCGACGAATGGTGGAAAGGTTACTACGGGCTGCAGAGTGATCACGCCGAGTGGTGGGAGCGAACATCTCTCCGCCTCTGGATGGCGCTGCTCAAACTCTTCGGCAAATATCAGATTTCAATGCCGGCCAACATGATTCGCATGGTACGGGCAACGCTTCTCTATGACACTGTGGCAGCCAAACTCTATCCGAAAATTAATGTGTTTACAGAATTCGCGGTATATCACGCAGGGCGTGAGCGGCATCGTGGATATGGCCGAGTCGAATCCACTAATGGTCTCTGACTATCTCGATCGCGAAGATGCAGCCGAGATCAAGATCAAACCCGACAAAACCTACACCCTGTTACACGGAAGCGTAGGCGAAATCCAGTACGATCCCGCGTTGCTATCGGGAAAGTACAGTCGTGAAGAATTTGAAGCCCCTTACCAGAGGGGAAAGAATCCTGGCGCTTGCGTTTGCCAGAGCTTAGCAGCCATCAAGAACTGTCTACCCGGTCGCATGCAATGCATTCTCGGAGCAACTGCCGACGGCAGCACCGAATATGACGAAGCGCGATTCATGCAGAGCATGAATGCAATCATTCAGA
>Ga0207028_1090_pt2 | contig 20146 bp, 21 predicted proteins | sample Alteio_BWMinCont_41_FD_153287 | JGI IMG/M metagenome (GOLD analysis project Ga0207028, IMG submission 153287) | Enriched cells from forest soil in Barre Woods Harvard Forest LTER site, Petersham, Massachusetts, United States -... | ecosystem: Environmental > Terrestrial > Soil > Temperate forest >... | reverse complement strand
GCAGCCACGAAAGCGAAGTTTTGTATTGGACATGGTGCTGCCGATGCTGGGGTTCCTGTTCTGCGCCGTGATCTGGCTCGGGTTGAACTGGCCGGCGAAGATCGCGGGAAGTATCTGGCTGGTGGTCGGCTTCTTTGTTCTGGGAGCTCACACGCGGCAGTTTCGCCGGCCCATAGTGATGACCGATCCCTCTGCGTCCGAATGACTCTGGTCAAGAGCAAGAAGGAGCACGGTATATGCGAATGAAGAAATTCATCAACGATCCGAAGCGGCTCGTTCCCGAGCTCTTGGAGGGCTTTACGCTGGCCTTCCCGCGGCATGTGATGCTGATCGGAACCAATGCAATTGTGCGGGCTGTTCGGAAGCCGCCGGGCAAGGTGCGCGTGGTGACGCTGGGTGGGAGTGGCCACGAGCCCGGGCTGAGCGGGTTTGTAGGCCGCGGAATGCTCGATTGCAGCGTGGCGGGCGAGATCTTCGCAGCGCCGGGCGCAGCGAAGTGCATTGAAGCGCTTCGGGACGCCTGCGCGGGCGGCGAAAGCGCGTTGTTCATTGTGCTGAACCACGCGGGCGACGTGCTGGCCGCCAACATCACCATGCAGGCGACGGAGCGGGAGCGGCTGAACGTAAAAATGGTCCTCACGGAGGAGGATATCTCCAGTCCCGCAGGCGATCGGCGCGGGCTGGTGGGCTGCGTTGCGGTGTACAAGGTTGCTGGCGCATCGGCCGAAAATGGCGCCCCCCTGGAGAAATGCCTGGAAGTCGCGCAGCGGATGGCCGACAATATGCGCACGCTCGCGGTTGCGGTGCGCACTGCGAGTCATCCAGCCACTGGACAACCGATCTTTGAGCTGGGCGATGACGAGATGGAAATCGGGATGGGCCAGCACGGCGAGGCCGGCACTGGCCGCATGCAACTGAAATCGGCCAACGAAACGGCGGACATCATGCTGGAGCAACTGCTCGCCGACTTGAAGATCCAGGTCGGTGAGGAACTTTTGGTGATGCTGAACGGCGCCGGGGCTACCACGCTGATGGAGTTGTACCTCATTTTCCGGCGGGTGGCGCACATGCTCGAAGAGAAGAAGATCAAGTTGGTGCGCAGCGCGATTGGCGAGTTCATCACCACCCAGGAACAGGCCGGTTTTCAGATGATGATCGCGCGCATGGACAAGGAATTGATCGAGTTATGGGACGCGCCGGCGGACACGCCGTTTTTCAAAATGGTATGAGCCACATTGTTTGCATTTCCGACCTGCAGCGCATGTTTGCGGAAGCCGCGGCGCAAATCCGCAGGGAACAGGAGAGGCTGTCGCAACTGGACTGCGTCGGTGGCGACGGCGATCATGGCGCCACCATGGTGCGGACCATGGAGATGCTGGAGAACGAAATGAATTCGGAAAACAACAAGCCGTTGAATGCCCGGCTCAAGGACGCGGGCTGGAGCGTGCTTGGCGTGGGCGGCGGCGCATCCAGCGCTCTTCTAGGCACGTTCATCGCGGAAATGGGAGAGGCGGACCTCGGCCTGGAGAGCGACTGCAAGCACCTGGCCGTGAGCTTCGCGATGGGTTCGCGCGCGGTGGAAAAGCAGACCAAAGCTCGCCAAGGCGACAAGACCATGATGGATCCGCTGGTGCCGGCCGTGCAGGCGATTGAGACCGCGGCGGATTCCGGCGAGCCGGTTGGGCGCGCTATGGAACTGGCAGCCAGCGCTGCGCGTACGGGCGCGGAATCCACCAAAGATATGATCGCCAAATACGGGCGCGCAAAGTTTCTGGGCGAGAAGACGCGCGGGTCGGCGGACGCCGGCGCGACTTCCATCGCCCTGCTGTTTGAGGGATTCAGCGCCGCGCTGACCGAACACAAGGAGGCTTGATATGGCCGATACGCATGATATGCAGGACGGCAAAAACTTTTACTTCGATGTGCCGCAGACCTGCACGGCGTTTCCGCTCAAGGGCAGCAACGCCCTTGACTGGGGGATGAAGAACCGTCTCGCGCGCATCTTCTCTCCCGACGACTGCCGCACAGTCATGCTGGCTGTCGATCACGGATATTTCCAAGGCCCGACGACCGGCCTGGAACGCATAGACGTCACGATCACTCCGCTCATTCCATATGCAGACGCGCTGATGATCACGCGCGGCGCACTGCGGAGTTGTATTCCCCCAGAGATGAATAAGCCGGTCGTGCTGCGCTCCACCGGCGGGCAGAGTATCTTAAAGGAACTCTCCAACGAACGCATCGCGGTGGACATCGAAGACGCAGTTCGCCTCAATGCGTCCGCGCTGGCCGTGCAGGTATACATCGGCGGCGTGCACGAGCACGAATCCATCGGCAACCTCATCGAAATGGTTGACTCAGGCAATCGCCACGGCATTCCTACCATGGCGGTCACCGGCGTGGGCAAGGAATTGGTGCGCGATGCCAAGTATTTAGGCCTCGCTACGCGGATGTGCGCGGAACTTGGCGCACATTTTGTGAAGACGTACTACTGTGAGCCAGGGTTTGCGCGCGTGGCTGCCGGCTGCCCCGTGCCGCTGGTCATCGCCGGCGGGAAGAAGCTTCCCGAACTCGAAGCGCTTGCCATGTGCTACCGTGCGATAAGTGAAGGCGCGGCGGGAGTCGATATGGGGCGCAACATCTTCCAGTGCGAAGCGCCCCAGGCGATGATCCAGGCGGTGCGCGCCGTGGTGCACGGAGACGAGACGCCCGGAAAAGCCCTCGATCTCTATCACTCCCTCAAATCGATGGAAGAGAGAAGCCAATATGCCAAATAAGAACACGACCCAGGTGGTTTGTGTCGCCGAATTCTTCGCCAAGGAAGGCAAGACCAACGAACTGATCAATGCGCTCCACGTGCTCATAAAGCCTACACACGCCGAAGCCGGCTGCATCCGCTACGAACTCAATCAGCGAGCAGACCAGCCCAGCGGGATCACCTTCATTGAAAAATGGAAGGACAAGAAGGCGTTCGACGAGCATTGCGCGATGCCCTACATCACGAACTATTTCGACAATGTGCGCCCGGGATTGGTGGACCGGTTCGAAGTCAAGCTGTACGAGGAAATCCTCCCGTAGTCATGAAACTGGCCCAGGTCAAAACACCGGCGCTGATCGTGGATCTCGATGCCATGGAGCGGAACCTCCGCGACATGGCGAATTTTTTTGACGGGCGGCCGTGCAAGCTGCGGCCGCATTTCAAGAATCATAAGACGCCGATGTTTGCCTGGAAGCAGGTTCGCGCCGGCGCGATCGGCATGACGTGCGCGACCGTGCGCGAGGCGGAGATCCTGGTCGAGCACGGCATTGCTAGCATCCTCATCGCCAACGAAATCGGCGGCCAGGAAAAGCCCGAACGCCTGGCGGAACTGTCGCGCCACGCATCGGTCATGGTCTGTGTCGATAACTGCTACTCGATTCGGGATCTGGCCGCGGCGCAGCGCGACCGCAAATCGCAGATCGAGGTGCTGGTCGATGTCAACACCGGGCTAAACCGTTGCGGCGTAGAGCCGGGCCAAGCTGCGTTGGACCTTGCCCGTTATGCTCTCGAGCACGGTCTGGCTGTGCGGGGCATCATGGGCTACGAGGGCCATCTCCAAGCCGTGCCGCCCAGCCCAGCGCGCGATGAAATCGTGCGCCAGGGAAGCAAGGCGATCGTTGACTCCGCCAAGTTGCTCGAGAACGTCGGCATCCCTGCTCCGATTCGTTCCACCGGAGGCACCGGTACCTACGCCGTCGCAGGCGACTATCCGGGCATCACCGAGATACAGGCCGGCTCGTATTTGCTGATGGACAACATCTACGTCTCCCGGCGCGCGCCGTTCCAGCGCTCGCTCACGGTGCTCGCGACTGTAATCAGCACGCGCGGGCGCGAGCATGCCGTGCTTGATTCGGGTGTCAAGGCCGTCAGTGGCGAGCGCGGCCTGCCCACATTGAAGGACGTGCCCGACGCGCGCCTCACGGCCCTGCACGCCGAGCACGCGATAGTCGAACTCGATGCCCAGTCGCCGCCCCTTACACCGGGGCAGAAGGTCGAGGTATGGGTGCACTACAGCGACGCGACCGTCAACCTGCACTCAAAAATGTATGGAGTCCGCCATGGCCAACTTGAAGAAGTCTTCCCCATCGAACACTAATTCCGGCCGCAACCTTGCGGTAGTGCCACAAAGGCACACCAGACTTCCCCGCCGGATGAAGCTACCCAAAACTTCCTATCGCGACCACTTCGACTTGGTTGAGCCACAGATCAACGCTGAAGGTGTGCACACCTGGTCGTTCGACGCACCCTGTCCGGTTGACGTTCTCTTCCTAACGGTTGACGATCGCCATCGCGTGCGCATGAACCGGCACGGATACTTCGAGGTACTGTATCTGTGTTCCGGCTCAGCCAATTGCCACATTCAAGATCGCCTGCTGCCGTTCAACGAGGGCGACCTCGCCATCATTGGGAGCACGCTGTATCACCGCATCGAATGCCAATCGTCGACTCCGGTCACCATCGCCGCGCTGTTTTTCGAACCAGACCTGATCCGCTGCGACGGCGCCAGCGATAGCGCAGAGTATCTGACTCCCTTTCTGCTCCAGGATCAGGATTTCCCCCATGTAATCCCGGGCGAAACCGGAGTTCCCCGGCAGGTGCTCGACCTCATGTTGCGCATTCGCCCGGAGATTCCAGCGGCCTCGGCGCGCGGGCGTCTGGCTGTAAAGACCTATCTCAAGATGCTGCTTATGCTGCTTGTGAATCAATATGCGCCGTACGCGGGCACGGTGGAAACTTACCAGCGGCAGCAGCAGAATCTCGAACGTCTGCGGCCGCTTTTTCGTCACCTGGGTGAGAACTGCGGCGATTCGATCCAGGTGCGGGAGGCGGCGCGCATCTGCGGCATCAGCGAGTCTCATTTCATGAGTCTTTTCAAGCGAGTCACGGGTCTCTCATTCGTGACGTACTTCAATCATTTCCGTATCGAGCGTGCACAGGCGCTGCTTGCAAAGACAGACGAGTCGATGGCCAGCATCAGCCAGCAGGTGGGCTTCTGCGACCAGAGCTATTTCGGCACGGTGTTTCGCCGGATCGTAGGCATGACTCCTGCGACCTATCGGCGGCGGGTGCGCAACAATACGCTGGGCGACCACCATCAGCCGTATCACATGCCGCGGTTGCAGCCGGAGGGCATGGCCGATACCGGTTCAGGAAGGGCACCCGGCGACCGGTTGCGTCAACTGCGAGCAGGTTTGTGAACCAACGCGGCCGGAGGATTTCGGTTCTTCGTTGATTGCGAATCATCGGTAGTTAGGGGGACAGATTCGGGGTCACGGTGACCACGCGTACCGGCAAAGGGGGCACGATACTCTGCTATTGCCCTAACGGGTCGTCACAATGACGCTCGTTCCCGTAGCTTTCTACGAAAAAATCGTGGAAATCCACTATACCGTCGTGCCCTTTTAACCGGACGATGGTGAGCACTCCCGAAGTCTGGCCCGTGCTCGGTAGTCGGTCAAGAAGTCAAGGTTGCCGGTTCCCCTCGATCGCAGATGGGCCAATCGCAGACAAGGAAATCTCCGTTCGCCGGCTTCGGCTGCGATGATTCAACCCCAGGCGAGCGGCCCTGGAGCTTGAGTGTGAAACAGACAACGGGCAATGCCATCTCCCACATCCAGAGCTTTGCGAAGCAGGTGTTCCTTGCAGGCTTCGCTTGCCTGGCCTTGCTGCTTTCTGTTGCTCCGCTGCGCGCACAGGTTCAAAGCGGCATCAGCGGAACGGTGGTTGATCCGAGCCAGGCCGTGATTAACGGGGCACGAGTCACCATCACCAACAACTCCACAGGAGTAGTGTCGAACACCGTGACCTCCACGGCCGGCACCTTTAACGCCGTTGGCCTTATCCCCGGCGAATACACGCTGGCCGCGGAGGCGGCGGGATTCAGGAAAAGCCAGACCACGGTGGCGGTAGAAATCGCGAAGATGTCGAACATCACGATTTCCCTCACACCCGGGGCCGCTACGGAAACCGTCAATGTTCAGGCCGCCAGTATTTCCCTCGACACGACCTCGCCTGAGGTCGGAACCACGTTGGAACCCGAGCTGGTTAACGTCGCGCCCATCGAAATCCAGGGTCTTGCACGGCAGATCGATTCGTTCAGCTATCTCGCGCCTGGCGTGCAGGGTTCGGCTAATTATCACAATATCAACGGCGGAGTCACCTACGAGAACGAGGTGCAGTTCAACGGCGTGCCTGTGGCGTTTGTTCAGTTTCAGGGCAACCAGACCAACCTCAACCCTCCGTATGAGGCCGTGAACGAGTTCCGCGTGGCCACGTCGACGTTCAACGCGCAGTATGGGATTGGCCAAGGGGCGGTCACATTCAGCATGGCCTCGGGAACCAACAACTTTCATGGCGATGGCTTCGAAATCCTGCGCAATCAGCTCTTTGATTCGGCGGGATTCTTCCCGACACAGTTTTCCCCGTCGGGAACACCGGAGCCCCCGATCAATCAGCAGAACAATTACGGGTTCACCGTGGGCGGCCCGGTGTGGATTCCCAAGGTGTACAACGGGAAGAATCGAACCTTCTTCCATGTCAGTGTCGACTGGTTCCGCCAGAACCAGGCGCAGAATACCATCGGCACCGTTCCGACGGCAGCAATGAAGAGCGGCGACTTCTCGAACTTCGTAGACGCGTCGGGTAGCCTGATCCCCATCTACGATCCCACCACCGGGCAGCCGTTCCCGGCGAACAAGATTCCGCAGCAGCGGTTCAGCGCGCTGTCGCAGTCCCTGCTTGCATCAATTCCCGATCCCGACACGGCGGGAATCAATAGCGGACTGCAGAGCAACAAACTGCCCGCGATTCGCTCCATCCCCATCCGCCAGAACCTCTGGGATTACACCATTGACGAGAATCTGACCAGCCGCCACAACATCCACTTCAGCCAATGGCGAGATACAACCACGTCGCCGTCCTTTACTTCGGCGCCCATTGTGCCATCAACGAATCCGCTCCAGAGCCAGGTCAACGGCACGAATGAGGGCACCGGATATGTGTTGAATTATGCCTTCACGATTAGTCCAAGGTTGGTGATGACGGCCGGGGCCGACGCGATCGGGAACATCATCGGGCAGCATAACGCCAACAATAATGTTAATTTTGGAGCAGTCCAGGGGGGAACGACATTCCCGTTAACTACATTTGATGGCCAGAATGCGCCGACGACCTGGGGCGTAAGTGGCGGAGCCTACCTGGAGTGCTGCTCCGGCGGTTTGACGGTGAACAACAATCGCATGCTCGGCGTGGCAGTCGTCAACAACTGGCTGTGGACAAAGAACCGACACACGTTTAACTTCGGCGTGCAAGCGCGGCGAACTTATCAGGACATCATCAAATGCGTCTTCTGCAGCGGGACTTTCAACTTCAGCCAAAGGACGACCTCGACGCCCGACTCCAACGATCCCAATTTTGGGGTGTACGGGAGTTCCTTTGCCAGTTTTCTGCTGGGACAGGTGGACGCAACCGAACGCAGTTTCGCCAGCGAATCGAAGCTGAGAAACTGGGCCTGGAGCTTCTACACGCAGGATGACTACAAACTCAACGACAAGCTCACGCTGAATATGGGCCTGCGTTACGACATCCTCATACCGTTTACCGAAGCGCACAACAACATTATTTTTGTGAATCGCACCGAGCCCAATCCTGCTGCCGGCGGTCTGCCGGGTGCCGCGACCAAGTTTGGAAACTGCGATGGATGCGCGGGCATCACGCGTGCCGCCATTCACTGGAAGAACTGGCAGCCGCGCCTGGGCTTTTCGTACCAGGTGAACCGGAAGACCGTGATCCAGGGCGGCTTTTATCTTACTTATCTCAACGGCGGGGCGTACGAGTACGGGACGGCATTCACCGCCTCGTTCATGGGACAACTACAGAATGGCACCTATATCCGCTCATCGACAGGCACCAGCACTCCCGGGTACGGCAGTTGGGACGCTCAGACAGTCCCGGCTGGTCAGCAAATTCCGTTCTCGCCGTCGATCGGGAATGCGGCAGTGATCTTCGACTTTCCGTACAACAAGGACAACCACATGCCGTACCTGCCCAACGCCCGCTCCGTCGGCACCGCGCCGTACGACCAGGCCTGGAGCATCGGAGTCCAGCGCGAGCTTCCCTGGGACATGTTCATGACGGCGTCGTATGTGGGCAACCGCGCGATCCACCTTCCCACCACGCTGGAACTTTCGAACCAGCCAAATCCGTCGGTTTTGCAGTATGGATCCCTGCTGGGAGACAACATTCTGGATCCAGCTGTCGTCGCCGCGGGGTTCACACCACCGTACCCAAACTTTGTGAACGATTTCGGAGGCGCTGCGATCCTGGAACAGGCGCTGACCCCCTATCCGATGTTTGCCGGATACTTTCCGGTCAACGAGATGGACGGGACAGCGTTTTACAACGCCTTTCAGTTGCAGGCAGAGAAGCGCTTCAAGGGCGACCTGAGCTACATTGCGGGCCTGACTCTGCCCCGTCTCACGGGAAACCAGGCGGTCGGTTCAGGTCCGTACTCCCCTAACGGAATGAATGCATATAATCCCAAGCCGGAGTACGGTCCTTCCTACCTTGACCATACGTACGACGTCAGAATCCTGGCGACCTATGAATTGCCCTTCGGTCCGGGCAAGAAGCATCTGAACTCCAGCGGCTGGACTTCGTACCTGGTTGGAGGCTGGCAGTTCAGTGGCATTCTCAGCTATTCGGGTGGCCTTGCCTACGGAGCGCAGAACAACTTCAATCCGCTGCTCGTGAACAGTTTCGACCGTCCGGATATTGTTTCTGGCGTTCCGCTCAAAACCTACAGCTACAACCGCTCGAAGGATTTCTTCACAGGAAAGACAAGCGTTCAGCCCGTCCAATTTACCACCAATGCGTTTGCGAATACGGGCCCATGGGCACTTGGGTCCGCCGTGCGTGCCTATCGTGCCATGCGCACGCCACCGTTGCGCCTGGAGAGCTTCGATGGGATCAAGACGTTCCGTATCGGCGAGCATGTGCGCGCAAGCGTCCGCGTGGACTACTTCAATGCCTTTAACCGGACACAACTGCAGCAGCCAGACAACAACTCGCTGGATTCAACATTCGGGCAGATTACCAACCTGAGTTCGCAGATCAGCAACGGCAGGGGCAGGCCACGTTCCGGGTGGAATTCTAGCGCGGAGTAACGGAAGCCTTATGACCAACAATCGCAGACCGTTCGGCTCCATTTGGTAGGAAAACGCGCCAGATGGAGCGGAGGGATGACAACGCATATGTGATGCGAACTCCCGTTACCGGACGTCAGAAGTCTCTTGAAAAATCAGAGGTGAATAGACAATTCATGATCAAGATTGGGAACGTATCGCTTTGTGCCGCCATCCTCGTGTCCCTGGCACAGACCTCCGTTGCGCAGGCTGTTTTTCCGCTGAAATTGAGCGAGAACCATCGTTATCTGGTCGATCAGAATGGCAAGCCCTTCCTGATGGTTGGGGATACGCCGCAAGGGCTCATGGGCCGCCTTACCGAGGAGGATGCCGAATACTACTTTGCCGATCGCGAAGCCCACGGATTCAACACCATGGGCTGGATCGACGTGATGTGCGCCGGTAACGACTACAAGTGGAACAAGGATGCGGTGACTCCCGACGGCATAAAGCCTTTCAATGGCTACGTTGCCGGGGGCACCGACTTCAGCCACTACGACCTGAGCAAGCCGAACGAGGCGTACTTCACCCGCCTCGATCACATCGTTCAGCTGGCCGCGAAGCACCATCTGCTGGTCTTCATTGACCCCATCGAGACGATCGGCTGGTTGCCCGCCCTGCGTAACAACGGCATGAAGGCCGCATCCGCCTACGGCCAATACCTGGGCAACCGCTACAAGGGCTACTCCAACGTCACCTGGCTCAACGGGAATGACTTCAACATGTGGACCGTCCCTGAGGACGACGACCTGGTGCAGGCGGTCTCCAAGGGGATTCGCTCGGTATCTCCCAACCAGATACAGACCGTGGAATTGCATGTGCGCACGAGTTCGTCCTTCGATGATCCGCGCTGGATTCCGCTGATCGAACTCAACGGCACCTACACGTATTCCCCCACCTACATCCAGATGCTGCACAGCTACAACCAGAAGCCGGTCGCGCCTGTGGTCATGATCGAGGCGCATTACGACTGGGAGGACGTAGGAACGCCGCCCGACTTCGGAACGCCGTACGTGCTGCGCAAGGAGGACTACTGGACCACGCTCAGCGGCGGAATCGGACAGTGGTACGGCAACAAGTACACCTGGTCTTTCGCCGATGGCTGGAAGGGCAAGATCGACACCCCCGGCGTAGAGCAACTGGGTATCTGGGCAAAGTTCTTTTCCTCGGTGCCCTGGCAGGACCTGGTTCCCGACCAGGATCATAAGGTCCTCACCGCGGGCTTCGGAACCTTCGGCAATGTCGACACGCGTGTAAGCGAGAGTGACTACGCTACTGCCGCGAAGACGGACGACGGCTCGACAATCGTGGTGTATGTTCCCACTGTCCGCGCAATCACAATCGACATGGCGTGCCTGCGAGGTGAAGCCAAGGCCCAATGGTTCGATCCCACCAGCGGGTCCTACCAGGATGTCGCCGGCGGCCCATTTGCCAACAATGGTTCGAAGCAATTTACGCCGCCTGGAAAGAATCACGATGGGGACGGCGACTGGGTACTGTTGCTGAAGACGTCCAGCGCGAGTCAATAATGATCGGGCTGCATAGAACAGGCTCATTTACTTATGAGGTATGAGCCCTGCTCCCGCGTATCTCTAAGCCGGCTGCTGATCTTCTACTTCTTGCTTTGCATATTTGCGCCGGCAGTGCTGGACCGAACTAGTGATATTGCTAAGTACAGCTTCATCGACGAGTTCGAATGGATAAATAATCTCCAGGAACGCCGGAATATCATCGAGCCCCGCGGCATTCACCTCGCGAGCGAAGTTGGCCACGTCGAACAAGCCGCGGCGGTCTGGCCAGCCCCAGTGGGAATCGCTCTGGAAGTCGGTGTTCTGCAGGTGAAATGCGCCGATGGAGCGGCCCAGGCCATTGAGCCACGCGGGCATTCGCGCCTGAGGGCCGTAAAGGGGCTGGTACAGCGCATGGCCGACATCGACGAGAAGCGTCACCGGCACGGCGCACCGGCCTTCAAGATCGCCGAGGAACTTTTTTGATTGCTCAACCGTGTAGGGAATCTCGCGGGCAAGCGGAGTGCATTCCACCTGCAGCCGCTCAAGCCCAGACTGCCTGGCGGCCCCCGTGAGCTCTTCCACGGCATCCAGCAGATTGCGATAGCGCTGCGCCCGTCGTTGTGGATCGGCAGCGTCGGTGGCGCTCATGCCGCCCAGCGGGCCACCCGACGCCTTCGCACCCACGTCCGCAGCCACATCGAAGGCCCGCTTCCACCATTCGAACGAAACGCTCCTGCCCTCCGCCTCCGGGTGAAGAAGGCCATCGAAACAATAGTTTGCAAGGCCGCTAAACGCGCTTTCGATTTCGATCCCAAAGTCGGCCGCCGCGCGCCGTACACGGGCCGCCATGGCATTTCGCGCTGTTGCCGGCCACCACGGATCCAGCAAGTCATACGTAAACTGCACCAGCCGCAGCCCCAGTTGCCGGCTCACCAGTTCCGCCCAGACCTCGGGCTCCACCCAGCGCTTAACGGCGAAGCTGAGATTGATTCCAAAGTTCATTTCCGACCTCCGTTGATTACTCCAGGTTGGAGTGACGCTCGCGCATCTGCTCGGGAGTACGCCCCATCTTGTCACGCAGCAAAATCGTAACCAAGTCGAAGAAAACAAGCTGTGCAGCCTCATACAGGCTGCCCATGGGCAAAAGGCTGCCACCCGCGTTTTGATCGTTGGCCATGGTTTGCGCGGGCAGCATGATTACCGTTTCGGCCTTTCGCGGCACGTCTCCATCGGGTTGAGCTGTAACGACCATGACACGTGCTCCGGCCTGCTGCGCAACGCCTTGCAACGCCAGTACGGTCGAGAAGGAACCCGGACCGGCGCTGGCAATCAGCAGGTCGCCGGGCCCTAGTGGAGGCGTTGTCATATCGCCGACAAAATGCGCGTCCAGACCAAGATGCATCAGCCGCATGCAGAGCGCCTTCATCATCAGACCCTCGCGGCCCACGCCGTAACACGCGATACGATGAGCCTTGCGAATCTCTGCGCACATATGCTCGGCCTCGTCGGAACCAGTGCGCGCCAGAACTCCGGAAATCTCCTCGATCGCGGCGTGCGCCATCTCGTGAAAGGTTGTCGTTGTGGTCTCCATCGCAAGTCCTCTCAGCCGGCCCGTGAACCCTGCCTAGCTGGCTTATGCAGGCCGCACCAGCGTCTTGATATGCCGATCCTTCTCTTCCAGCAGGCCACGATAACCGGTGTCCACCAATCGTTCCAGGCCGATTCGCTCTGTAATCAGCACATCGGCGCGGAACAGCGGATTCGCCATGATGCGAATGGTCTCTTCATACATGCCGTAGCCGCTCATGCTTCCCGTGATGGTCTTTTCGCGGAAGACGATGTCAGTCAGGTCAAGGGCGGCGGGCTTGTCAAACACGCCCATGAATGTCACTCTGCCACGGGTTCGCGCTAATTTGCCGGCAAGCAGGGCAGTTGCCGGGATTCCAGCGCATTCGACGACAAGATCGAAACCCTGACCATCGGTCAATTCGAGGCCGCGTTTCTCCGCATCCTCGGTCGCCGGGTTGATAACCTCTTCGGCGCCGCACACCGTTGCTGCCTCCCGACGCAGGGAGGCAATCTCAAGAGCAACCACGTGCGCGCAGCCAAAGATGCGCGTCGCCATAATGGACATCAGCCCCATGGGGCCGGCGCCTACCACAGCCACGCGTTCTTCGGCTTTTGGCGCGCTGCGATGAATGGCTCGGACGACTGCCGAAAACGGTTCCACCAGCGCCGCGGCATCGTCGCCAATGGAATTGGGCAACCGGTAGCACTGGTAAGCATTGAGGTTCACACACTCGGCGAGCGCGCCACCACTCCACGACGTTCCAAGGAAGGCCACGCGATCGCATTGTGCCATGGAACCCGAAAGGCACCAGCGGCAGGTTCCACAGCCGATAATGGGACAGGCGGCTACTCGATCGCCTGGAGCAAAACCCCGGACATCGTCGCCTACCTCCACAACTTCGCCTGACTTTTCATGGCCGATGATCACAGGCGCTTGAATTCCGGTCAACGGATGGGGGCGCTCAACTGGGATATAGATCGGACCTCCAAGATACTCGTGCAGATCCGTCCCGCAGATGCCGCACCATGACACTTTACCTGCAACTGGCCCCTGGGTGGCCTGGGAGGACTTTACACCTCCTCGATGCTGACATCGCGCCGATTGTGCCAGACCGCCGCTTTCATTCGCGTCCTTTCGGCGGCCTGTGCCGCCCTGGCAGGATTCCGTTCCGGTGCGAGGGATTCTATGCGAATTGCAAAGTCCAAGTCTGTTGAATTAGGCGCCCGTTTTTGTTGTTTGAGTCTGATCGAGCCTGTCAGTGTAGGTCCGACCCCCTGTTCCCGAACCAACAGCCGATTTTACTAACCTATTGTCTTGCTTAGGTTTGTTCTACCCTGTTGTGACACCATTTTGTATGATATTCAGGATCAAATGGACCCCAATTTGGACCCAAGTCTCGACTCGACCAACAACCGCAACCGTAAGCCTGAATTGGAAAATGTGATGCCACCTTCCCGGGTTGGTTCGAGACAGCGCGTTCGCTAAGCACGTCGAGCGGGGGATGTCCGGAGCTCAGAACACAGCAATTGGATTGAAGAAAGAGCCCAGCCCTCCGGGTAAATGAAGCGGCGCGGCAACCACCAGGAATTCCCAGCGCTGCCCCTCTTCGCACACCGCGGAAACGTCTTCCAGATTCAAGCTGTCGGCGCAGATCATCCCCATGGCGGCAATCTGCAGCGTGTGGATTGGGTAGGCCACACCCTCTACTCCACTGGGAACGGTTTCGCCGTCGCCATCCGGGAAGAAGGCTGCCGCCTTTCGATCGTGCAAGAGGACGATCGCGTCCGGTGTGGGCCCGCCTTGCCATCCCCGTCATAGCCGTTGTTCCAAGGTCCGAGTTCGAGTCGGCGGCGGTGATGACCAGTTCGAAACACCAGGATGTCGCCTCCGCGGAGGCGCACGCCTTCGGTCTTTTCGCACTCCTCCAATTCGGTCGCCGTGACCGCTTCACCCGGTTCGAGCCACTTCATCCCACGAAGGCGCGGAATGTCGAGCAGGACGCCCCTTCCGACGATGCCGTGAGCGTAGGCCGTGATGTCCCGGAAAGTCGGCCCCTGGGCTGTGATCTCGGGCGCCAGCCTGCCGTTGTAGAGCAGGCCTTTATAGGCACCGTGGCAAAGCGCGTCGATGTGCGTGTGACTGTCGCCATGAATCTCGCCGGCAAGATAGTCCAGCGCGAAACCAGGCTCGCCCAGTGCGGCGGAACCTTCAAACAAATGTGCCATGTAATGTGCCACCGGGTGAGGGTTGTCGGGCCCGGCGACTTTATTGATGGGAACCGCCATGGAAACCGTGTGTCCCGACCGAACCAGGGCAGCCGCGTTGCGCACGCTTTCGGGAGTGATGTCGTTTTAAGGTCCCGCGTTCGTCGTCGGCGCCCCATGCTCCCCAGTTGCAGACGCTCTGAAACAGAGCGTCGAATTGTTGCGCCGAAAGTACGTGTTGCGCGGTTTTCATCGTGATGCTCCAGACCTTCGCTGCCGGTGCCCGGCCGATCCTCGATGGGGAAGTGTGCCGGTTTCATCGCCTCATTCCCAGCCTGCTCTATCGGGCTGTTTTTATGTAATTGGGACCTTCACTCCATTAGCCTCAGTCATCTGCCCGTCCGTTTTCTTCATTTCGACTAACTCAAGTTTGTCTTTGAGACCGGACCGCGTGTTTAGATTGTTCCAAATGACTTTGGCATCATCGATTGTTGGCGGAGCCGGATCCGTTTTGCATCCGACGAATGCGGACGCCAGAAGTGCGAGAATGAAGAGGTTCCGTCGCATGGATTGTCTCCGTGGTTCTGGCTTTTCCCTCGGCATGGGAAGAGGCCATTGCGTACCGCCTCAAAGACATATTGCGCATCTTTGAAGCCTCAGGTCAACCCTGGTGAGGGCCCCTCGTGGAAAACAGGTACATGCGTTTTACAAAGCTCTAACTGGCCGTAGTCTTTAATCGCACACTCTTCAGTCGAAAACTTGATTCAGCAGGACGGCCCAGACCTCGGTGCGACGATGTTCATAATCAGGCTCACCTCATCCTTCCTGGCGTGAGAATGCCCTGCTAAGACGAACCTTAGCGCGTCTCGAAGTGCTCAGAAGAAGCGTGCATCAAAGGCATGTTCATAAGTGGCGACGATTTTCAGCAGTTTAGCTTCTTCGTGTAATGGATTGACGAGCACATTCCATGTTTCCGGAACAAGCACGCTGGGAACCTCCAAAAAGAGTGAGCGTTGTTCGGCAAGCCATTGATCTCCAATAACTTGGGTCGCTATGATGTCGTCTTCCCAGCCCGTTGGAAGTCCATCGGTTTCAATTCTCTCCAGGGAAAGAGTATCCGGACCTTCGACCTTGAGCACCTGGAAACGGTCCGGACGATCTTCAGAATCAAGCTCCATATGGACGAGCGTTTCGAGCAAGGCTGTCGATGGATTCAACGTGCAGTACACGACCAGGTGGCCCCTGGTATGCCAACGCCCGGAAACGTAAAGACCCCCCGCGCCGTCCAATGTCGCGTAGTTGCTGACCCGCCACAGAATCACAATCAGTCACTCACGCCGCGAATCCGTAGTCGAGTTGCAACAACATCTCCTCTACTAACCGAGCCCCCGCCTCGGTGCGCAGGAGTTCAAATGGTGAGCGACCCTCAAAGCGAGTCTTGGCTTTCCGCAGCCAGCGTGCCGCCTTTGCATCGTTACCAAAGACCTCTTCAGCCAGAGAAGCAATGCGGGCAATCCTCACAGCGCGGTCGGATTCGTCTTGGGTCAGGGCCTCATGACGGGACTTCCTGTGCACCAAAGTCCGTCGCGGTACGATGAAGCTGTAAATCTCCTCGACGCTCATTCCATGGCTTGAAAGCGATTCCACAGAGGTCAGTGGAAGGCGTTCCTCGACCAGTCGGGCAAGATCGCGATCAGACCGAAGAGAAGTAACCCCAAGTTTGGTCTCGATCCGGCGGTAGAACATTTCGGGTTCACGCCTGGTTCGAATCTGAGAAGTTTGGACCATGGGACGCTCCTGAGCAACCTGCCCAAATTATATCGGCAATTTGCTCAGATGGCAATTATCACTTCTGCCTACCCGCCGATACCAGGTGCAAAGAAAATCGCGGGTGTTGTTTACATCAATTCATGAGCGTCCTGCGGATCTTCCGACAGTAAGGCCTCACCTGGCGGGACCCCCGGTATCAAGAGGAACCGATTTCGAGCTCTGTGAGATCCATTTGACCGAATTTATGACCTGTTTTACACATATAACTCGAGATCTCCATTTCATGTGGAGTGTCGAGGCCGATGTTGGCCATTTACTGGAACCTGAACTGAACCCCCAAACAAAGAGGTCAACCATGCCCAGTGCCCTATCCAGAAAACTAGCCGTCGCGAATCTGTACCGCGAGAAGATCGTTCAACAGCCCCAAACCTCGAAATTTACACCGAGGAAGTTGCCTGCCTTCCAGAGACCAGAAGAACTGACCCTCAATGGAGCATTAAGCCACCTGGATGACGTGGCCTTCTTGCGCCTGCCCGAAGTGAAAGCGATTACTGGCATCTCGAAGTCGAGTCTCTACGCCCTCATAAAGGAAAAGAACTTCCCTGCGCCTGTTCGGCTGGGAGCGCGCACCGTTGCGTGGGTAAGATCCGAGGTCAGGGAGTGGGCTGAAGAGCGCATCCATGCTTCACGGTCTGTTGCTTAGTACCGCCACATGTGGCGACGCGCCGAATTTCTTTAGCCGACTCGCGGGTTTGATCCACGAAGTCCTCCCAGCCTTGCATCATGACGCGACGTTGCGCCGAAAAGAGCCTTGTTGTACGTAACCCACACGATTTAGGGCACCGAGCATTGAGTTCTTGTTCATGTAAGGGCAGCTTCGCGTGACGGTCCCTTCTCTAGCAGCACGGCAAACCGTCTACGCACGTTTCTGGATTTCTACTACTTCTTCGCTCGGGCCTGACTTTAGGCGGTCCAAGTAGTCGCTCCATTGCTGCATCACCCGCTTGCGTTCCACTATTGCTTGCTGCATAAATAATGCAATGGTTTAACGCAAAGAAAAAGGCAGCTCGGAGTGGACGATGCAGCCGCGCAGTTTCTCTGAAGAGTTGCGAATTGCTTCGATAGAGCCGAGGATATCTTCCAGCAGTTCATCCACATCGTTAGGGCAACTGTTTGCCAGCTTCTGCTTGGCCAAAGCCAAGACGCCTTCATCAGGGTTGAGTTACGGAGCATAGGAAGGAAAGATTCGATGCGCAAGCGGCGATGTCGGCCAAGAATTTGTTCGATCGGTTTTCCCTTGTGCGTGGAGGAGTTATCGAGCAGAACAATGACCGGCCCGCGCAGGTGGCGGAGCAACTCGCGCAAAAATACGCAAACCTCGTCCTGTCCGATGTTGTCATAGAAGAGCAAATAGTAAAGCCCCAGGCGATGTCGGCTGGGGCTTACGGAAATTCCAGAAATGACGGAGATTTTGTCTCGCCGTCCCTGGCGGTGTCGAGGGATGGGAGTCTGTCCTTGCGGAGCCCAGGTCCTGACCACATTGGGAATCAGCAGGAAGCCCGATTCGTCTGCAAAGACGATATGGGCACCCAGCCTTGCAGCGTTTTTTTTATGCGCGGCCACTCCTCTTGCTTCCAGCGTTCGATCTCCTCTTCATTCCGCTCTAGTGCACGCCGTAGCGGCTTTTGTGGAGTCCATCCCAGGCTGTGCATCAAGCGGCCGATATGGTCCGGGTGATAGCGCACACCAAACTCACGTTCGACCATCTCGGCAATGCGCGGCGTAGTCCAAAGATTGGTTCGGTAACCCTGTTGCCATCGGTCCCTTGAGCAGAAGGCGGACAAGCCGCTTTCTCTGCCCTGCAGCCAGCTTCAAGGGACGCCCCGGAGAAAAGCGTACCTGCAACGCATCCACACCGCCGTGTCGACGCGCGTCTCGCCAGCGCATCACCGAACTCGGATTGCATCCGATCTGCCGTCCAACTTCATTGAGAGAGAGTCCATCATCCAACAACGCCAAAGCGCGTCGGCGCCGATCCTCAAGAAGATCGGCACTCCCCTTCAGTCTGGGCATAAGGATTAAACTCCTCAGCCTATTATTGCATTATTTATGCAGGATTCAATAAGAACGCAGTGCGGTTGTAACCGCGCCCGTTCGGATCTTTCACTTCGTGTGCAATCTGATGTTCGAGCAGGTCGACTCGGAACTGCAATACGTCATCGCCGATGGTTGTAAACGATGCGCGAAAACCGTGTCCAGTCGTAACATCTGCGGGAATCCCCATCGTGCGAAGCGCAGCAAGTACGGCATTATCTGTCATTGGCCGTTTGGCGCTGCGTGCCCCGGGAAATACATACTGGCCCGCTCCGGTGAGTTGGTGCAGTTCGCGGAGAATCGCAAGAGCTTGTCGTGCTAGCGGAACGATGTGATCCGGGTGCGTTTTGCTGGCAACAAAGCGCCACTCAGCGTTATGCAAATCGAAGTCCGCCCATTTTGCCTTCCTCAACTCCCCGGGGACGCACTGCAAAAAGAGGAGCGAGTCGCAACGCACAACGGACCGTAAAAGTGGAATCGAATGCATCACTTAAATCATTAAATATACGATATTACGATACTGGAGAGTGACAAGTTCTCGTGTCAGATCAATTTCGATTTTGTTTGATCTGGAGGTTTGATAGTTCTGTGGCCAGATCGATCCATTGATCAACGAGCAACTTCATGCGCTCGTAGTTTTTCAACTGCTTGCGGATTGCCGGCAGGTCTTCCTTGCGGACGAACTTGGTACTGCTCTTGCCCTTTCGGGTGAAACTCCGCATACGGTGTACTGCTTGGAAAGGCTGCCTGGCCGCAGCTGCCCGAGTCCAGCAAGGTCCCGCTTTAACTTCTCGATTTGACGTTCTATTTCAGATTCCCTTTTGGTATTCATCGGTGAAAAGTATACCGCGACTGTATCTGATAGCACGATACTGCTATTAGATACAGCCGCGGCTGCCGACATGACTCTTTGGGTTCCCTGGATGAACGCTGTTCGGTCCCTGCGGCCCGCTTGCCAGAGATCTCGCACTTTCCTGTGGATGCTCCTGACCCTGATTGGCTTCTGTTGCCGATTGGATCTGGCTGGGGTTACCAGCTATGTCCGGGTTCTCGGCTTGCGCCCCGAGGCTTACCACCGCTTGCTGCATCTGTTTCACAGCAAGGCACTCGATTTGGACAAGCTCACCGCCTGCTGGGTGAAACTGCGCCCAAAGAGGGCAAGCTGATGCCCGCGGTCAAGAGCTTGCACCAGCAATCGGCCAGCAATTCTAAACCGGAATTCATCATGGGCCATTCGTTTCAGGCCATTTCTCTGCTGGTCCAAGGCGCTTCCGGACATGTGGCCGCTGTACCCCTGACATCCCGGATCCACGAAGGACTGGTCTTCTCAAACCGCGATTCCCGAACCCTGCTCATAAGCTGGCGGTTTTGATGTTCTCCATCGCCAACTTGCTGGGTCGCAAGATTCTGCTCGTGGCCGATGCCTACTACGCCAGCGGCAAGCTCATCGCTCAACTGCTCTCCAAAGGGCATCAACTCGTAACCCGGGCCAAGAGCAACGCCGTGGCTTACCTGCGTGTGCCTACGCCCCAGCATCGTCGACGGGGCAGACCAAGAATCTATGGGAAAAAGGTCCTTCTCAAGGAACTTGCTCAAGACGACGACGCGTTCACCTCAGCCCCCAGCCCCGTCTATGGCGAAAACAACGTCACCCTGCGCTACCGTTGCCTGGATCTGATGTGGCGCCCGGCGGCACGTATCGTGCGCTTCGTCATCGTATGCCATCCCCATCGCGGTACCATCTTCCTGCTTTCCACCGACCGCCCCCTTGCCCC
>Ga0207028_1097_pt1 | contig 20268 bp, 16 predicted proteins | sample Alteio_BWMinCont_41_FD_153287 | JGI IMG/M metagenome (GOLD analysis project Ga0207028, IMG submission 153287) | Enriched cells from forest soil in Barre Woods Harvard Forest LTER site, Petersham, Massachusetts, United States -... | ecosystem: Environmental > Terrestrial > Soil > Temperate forest >... | reverse complement strand
ACTTACAAAGGAGATGAACCGCCTGGGCGCGGAGAAGGTACGTTTGTCGGGCGAGCTTTCAAAGAATGTCAAGCTGGAAACGGCTCTTCGCAATCAGGAAGTCGATGTGCCGGCGACCAGGCCGGAGCAGGCATCAACGGAACCACAGCGAGAACAAGGCAAGCCCAGGTTGAGCGACCCTGTGGCGCCGCTTGCGCTTGCCGCTTCAGGTTCACAAACTGTGGATTCGACGGATGGGGAGCAGGTGCGCGCATTCAAGATTCTGGAGCGTGCGGCTAATGCGCAACCTACCAATAACCCGCGTCGCCTGCTGCCATTGCTCGTAGCCGTGGCTGGACCACTCGCCGGCGTTCTGTATTTGCTTTCGGCCGTTTGGTGGTTCCATACAGTTCGAAATGCAAAAACGCTGGAAAGGATTCTGCCGGAAAACGTTGCCTATCTAGGCGCGATTCCCGCGATGGATACATGGCGACACAGCATCTAATACCGGCGCCCCGACTGTCCTTGAGCATGCCAATCGGAGACGGCAGGCTGGAAGCCGTGGATCTTCCGCGCGAAGGCCTTCATTCCGCGCTGCTCTTTGCAAACGAGCAATCGCCGGCGGGTGCGAGTTATCAAGGCGTCGCGGATCGATTACTGGCCGACGGATGGTGGAATCCCAAGCGTATTTTCGTTACCAGTCCAACCGTCGGCGATGGAAAGACGTGCACAGCTTTCAATCTGGCGTGGGCACTCACCACGCGAGGGGCGTCGGTGCTTCTGGCTGAGCTGAATTTTGAGCGGCCCCGGTTTAGTCGTGTTCTCGGCGGTTTGCAGATTCGATTCGGCATCGATTCCGCGATACGTCGCCTAGCGAATCCGGCAGACAGCGTCTTTTCAATACGAAACAAATTGCTGAGCTTCTCTGCGGTGAAGAACGCCATGCGGATGGGCGAAGTAAAGCAGCATCTGCCACATTTGGCGTCTTATCTAAACTGGGGTGGCAACAATTTTGATTGGCTGATTCTGGATTGTCCGCCGGTGCTCTCCTTTGCATGGAATCATTGGTTTCGCGCGTGTGCCCGGCCCGCGCTCTTGGTGGTTCGCGAACAGCGCACGCCGGCTGTCCAGGTTCGCCAGGCGACCAGCCGCCTGGGTGCCGGCCTAAAGGGAGTCTTGTTAAACGATGTTGTGGATGAGGGTATTTCTGACCGGACATCCGACGCTGACTGAGCGCTGGAAGGAAGACTTCTCTTGTCGCCAGGTGACCGCGAGTCTTTTCGCGGTCGATCTTTCTTAAGTCTGTCCATTTCCCTCCGGGGTATACCTACCCCGGCCGCTTCTTTTGCGGCGGAATACCGCGGTTTTCCACGATTCGATTTTCAGGCGATGCATCAACAAGAACATACACCCGTCGTGGTGAACATGTCCTTGTTGGATGACAAGAGGCCACCCATTACGGTTTCGCATATCAGCCCGGCCTGATTCCGATCGACACCAATGTCCCCGACGACACCATCGACAAACGACAGCAGGAAGAGACCTCGAATGGCGCGCTCATTTTCAACAACGTTTGGCATGTCAGCGAACGTGGCCAGTTTCAGTTCTCCGGTTTCTACCGGTACTACACGCTCGACGTTCGTCCTAACTTTGGTTACATCCCGGAAACTCCCGATTGCGACACTGTCGAAGAGATGCCTGATTGCGGCACAGGACTAATACGCCAAAGCGAGCATCGCAACGTGAACTCAGAAGATATCCTGTATTCGGAGAACGTCAACAAGCGGTTCGCATTTCTGGCCGGGGTGGATTTGCGCCGTGAGGCGCCCAGCGCTCTCGATCTCGACCGAGCCGATGATGAAGGCCGTTTCTATCCCATGACTGCCAACAATCTTGTTATGAACTTCTATAGCCCTTTTGTCACCGCGGATGGTTCTTTGACGCGTTGCCTCCACTATAACGTGGGCTACCGTTTCGACGAATTCGAAATGAACAACGAAGATATCTATCGTCCCGCCTATTCTTTTTTGCGCAATGCTTCGATCAACTCACCCAAGGGGACAGTCACGTTGATTCCGCCTGCATCGATGCACTTCCTGCCTGAAGTGGCCTATAGCTACGGGCAATCTTTCCATGTCAACGATCCCCGCATCGGAACGACGGCGATTATGGGAGGCAGTGTCGTAAGCAAGGCGAGATCCCATCAAATCGTAGTCAGCAAGACCGCGGCGAGAACCGACTTTCGACTCATGTTGGAACGCGTTACAACCGCACAGTCTTTGGCGCGAATCTCCAACGACACAGGCCTTCAGGAAGATGTGGGTCCAGGCCTCTTGAAGTCGTTGAGCGTAACAGCGCGCCACAACTTCGCCCGCGGCTTTATTCAGGGACTCTTCGCTCGTGCCGATGCCCGTGACCGCCAGACGGGAGAACCAACTTCTGAGGCACCACGGCTTATCTGGGATGTATTGGCCACGATCGACCGGCTTCCCGGACATTTGATCGCGCGGGGCGAGTACGAGCAGGTGGGCCGCAAGCCTCTCGGCGATAGCTTTGTCGCGGTTCCGGTGCGCGAGTTCCGCGGCGCCGTAATTCGTTCGTTCCCGAGCAAGAGCATGGATCTCGGGCTGAACTTCCTCATCGCGAGCGGCTACGGCGGCCAAACGCTTGAGACCCTCTCACTCCCCGGAGAAGGCGATGCATTCGAACGCATCGCAGGGTTTCCGTTGAAATCGTATGCGACCGGCTCAGTCACCTATCACTTTGGCGGAAGGTAGCGCGATCGTTCCAAATTCGGGTCTACAGCGCGAGGAATATCATGCAAGGCTGCAAGCTTGTAATAGGAGCCAACTTGGTGAACAGTCTGCGTGGATCGTACTTACCGCGGGATGGCCAAAACGGCAGCCTCGGCAGTCCTCGTTTCGCTTCTCTCGCCAGCGATGATGCTCGGCCGACAGATCGTGAGGAAGCAGAAAGGCACGCTTCCGCATTGTTCTAGTTACGGACGCGAACTAGAGGAATGCGTGGGAGTACACCGGCGAAAGTCCAGGCGCTCGGTCAGTGGATGGACCATTAGTTGCTCCGGGGCCGGGAGAGTGCGACCATGAGACTCTTGCTGCTGGGAGCCACAGATTTGGTGGGCAGTGCGGCCTTGAAGCAGGCTGGCCAGTTGCATGCCTCCGGGGACCAATCCGAAACCGACTCAAACTTGGATTTCCTGATAATCCACCGCGGGGAGCTGAACAGCAACATGAACCCGCGCACGAAACACTTCTGATTTCTAACAAGCGGCCGCCGGCGAGGAATTTGCGCGGCAGATCGCAGCTTCAGGAATTCATGTGGCTTTCGTCGGCCGTCGAGAGCCACGCCGCATCTGCAAACGCACGGGTGGAGGTCTGATTGACGGGCTGGGAATGGGGCGAATCATGGAACAAGAAAGGGGCCATGCCCAGAATTTGAGTCGGACGATCGCTTCCGAGCGGGAAGGGATTAGGGCCCGACAGGATCGAACCGGAATGCGTTCACTTCACTTGGCCGAAAAACTGCCTATCGGTCACCGGATAAACGTGAAAGCCGGACAAGCGTATCTTGCCAAACTATGTAGCCCTCTTGCTTTGCGTCCATCAAGCGAAGTCTCAAGGGACCAGTCAATCCTTACCGTCTCTGATAGAGCTGTGCGCTGATAATGATGCGAAAGCGAGATTGGGGCATGGGGGCGGCAATTTGGAAACTAGGACCGGGTCTTGCGGTCTCTCGGGGGCTTCACGAGCTTACTTAGTTAGAGTGTTTCTCACTTGTGAGAAATTTTTCTTTACGCAGAGAATCTTTTGCGGTATATGTTGACTCAGTTCTTGGTCAAGCCCCATCCGCGGTTCCCGCTCTATGCCGTGAACTGTTGGGGCGCTCCCGCATACCAAGCGCAAAAAGTCCGAAGCACGCCCGCGAATTTGGACAGACCGGGAACTTGTTCGATCTTCCTCGTTGACGGATGAAAAGCCCTATTTCGCAGTGCATTTCGAGAACGGGGATTCTCTGCAGTCCAAGGCTGAACGATGCAGGAAGGAATCGATGAAGCAGTTTTTGGAACGGACCATTTGTTTTCTGTTGTCTGCGGTATTCTCTGCCTCTGCCCAGGGGACGCCCCCTAGGCTCATTGATGTTCATGAGCATTACAACGGCGAGCCCGGAGTGCTGGAAAGACTTCTTGAAAAACTGAATGCGGTTGACGGGATCGGAATTCTGCTCACGACGCCAAGCGCGCTTCCCCAGGCTGCGCCATTTATTCATGCGCATCCCGATCGATTTGTTGGATTCGGTGATATCAAGCTGGACGATCGTGACGTGCTTAATCAGATCGACCGCTTTCATGCGGCAGGGTTTCGCGGATTGGGCGAGATCACTTCATCGCAGAAGAACTATGACGACGCCGCGTATTGGCCTATCTATGATCGCGCTGCAAAATATCACATGATCCTGCTGTTTCACACCGGGGCAGTGGCACGGCAGAATCCCGATCAGCCTTCAGACGTGAGCTTTGAGCGCATGCGAGCGACGCGACTGGATCTGATTGCCCGGCACTGGCCGAAGACGATTGTGATCGGCGCGCATCTGGGCAATCCGGACTACGCGGAGGCGGCCGAAGTGGCGCGGTGGAGCCCGAATCTCTACTTCGATGTTTCCGGATCCACTTTGATCAAGAAGCGTGACGACTATGGATTCTTCCGTTCGGTCTTCTGGTGGAGCGGAGTGATCAGTCCTCATACTCCCGCCGGCGGCCCCGATGCATTCGAGAAGCTTGTTTACGGTTCGGATACTTTCCGCGGGGAACTGGGAGAATTCGATGAGAGCCAGGCACGCTATCACGCCATGCTCGATGCCTGCCGGGTGCCACCGAACGTGCAGGCCATGATTTTTTCCGGGACGATGTGGCACATCCTCCAGGAACAACAGAAACAGATCGCCGCTGACGGCGGGAAGTGATCGCCGGGGCAGACTACGATCTTGCCCACCCGCAATTTCTGGACAACAGTTCAACATACCCCATTACGAGGAGTAGAAGACGTGCATAGAAAAAGCTTTCAGCAGTCACTTGTCTTTACCGGTGCAGTTCTTCTGTGGTTTTCGAGCGTCGGGCACGCGGACCCAGTGAAGTTGATTCGCCACCGAGATGCGATCGACGTCACAGTTGGCGGAAAGCCGTTCACGACATATACTTTCAATGCCGAATATTCTAAAGCCTTTCTGCAGCCGCTGCGTGATGCAAAGGGGACTGTGATCACACGCGGGATTCCAGTCGGCAACGTGATTCCCCCGGAGCATGAACACGACAAGGCGCTGGAGCCGCACCAGCGCGCGATGTATTTCGCGCATGGCGATATCAATGGCTACTCGTTCTGGGTCGAGGAAGCGTTTAACAAATACTACACGCACTCCACGCCTCCCAAGTTCGGACGCATGGTGTTCCGCAGGCTGGATGACGTGAGTAGCGGCCCCGAATCAGGAACCATCAAAGCGACTTTCGACCTGGAAGGCGATGACAAGAAGCCCTTTGCGCAGGAGACGCAGACTTACACCTTCAGCGGCGATCAGGATTCGCGCGTGATCGACTGCGAGTTCGTGATCAAAGCGGGAAACGAGCCCGTGAGTTTTGGCGATACGAAGGAAGGCACCTTCGCAATTCGCCTCGCCCCGGAGCTGGATGCCCCGGGAGGAACGATGGTGAATTCAGACGGCCGCGTGAGTGAGGCACAGGTATGGGGCAAGCGCGCCAACTGGGTGGATGTGGACGGCATCATCGACGGGCACCCTCTGGGTGTTGTTGTCTTCGAAGCGCCTGACAGCTTCCGCCACCCTACCTACTGGCACGCGCGTGGGTATGGCCTGTTGGCCGCGAACCCATTCGGGTTGCAGTACTTCTACAACGATCCCAAACAGAACGGCGGCTACACCCTCCCGGCTGGACAGTCGGTCAAGTTTCATTATCGGGTACTGATCCACGAGGGCACATACAAGGACGCAAACGTCGCGGAAAAGTACAACGAATTTGTTGCACACAATCAACTGACGGCCATTCACCAGGCACATTAACCAGACGAAGGGAATCGGGACATGGATGACACGAGACGAGAGTTTCTGAAGACGAGTGCAATGGTGGCTGCCGGGGCTGCGGTTTCGACTGGCGTGAACGCCTTCGCAGCGGGCCGCGGAACCCTCGGCGCGAATGATCGCGTGCGGGTCGGGATTGTGGGTTTGCGCGGACGGGGGCAGAACCATATCACCGGATACGGGGCGCTGCCCAATGTCGAGATCGCAGCGCTGTGCGATATCGATGACCGCGTAATGAGCCAGCGCTTAGCCCAGGTGCGCAAATTGGGATGTCAACCCAAAACTTATGTCGACATTCGCAGGATGCTCGACGACCAGTCGATTGATGCAGTTTCAATCGCAACCCCGCATCATTGGCATGCGTTGATGGCCATTTGGGCGATGCAGGCTGGGAAGGACGTGTATGTCGAGAAGCCCTGCTCGCACAATTTGTGGGAAGGAAAACAGCTGATTCGGGCTGCGGCCAAGTACAACCGCATTGTCCAGCATGGAACCCAGTCACGATCGAATCCCGCGATGATTGAAGCAGTGGCGAAGATGCAGAAGGAAGCGATCCTGGGCGACATCTACCTGTCGCGGGGGCTGTGCTTCAAGTGGAGAGACACGATCGGCCACACGCCCGAGTCGCCAGCTCCGGCGGCTGTGGACTATGACCTGTGGACCGGACCGGCGCCGCTCAAGCCATTTACGCGAAACCACTTTCACTATAACTGGCACTGGTTCTGGGATTATGGCAACGGGGACCTGGGCAATCAGGGCATTCACCAACTCGACATCGCGCGCTGGGGCTTGGGTCCTGATTTCGGTCTTCCAAGTCGCATCTCAGCGGTGGGCGGAAAGGTGATGTTCGACGACGACCAGCAGACTCCCAACGTGCTGAACTGCGCATTTGAGTATCACCGACCGAATCGTAAGCCGGTCATCCTGGAATTTGAAGTGCGCCACTGGATGAGCAATCACGAGGCTGAGATCGGCGCAAGCCGTCGCGCCTCAACTCCATCTGGTGAAACGGCATCGGGCGGCCTCGGCCCCGCCGAAGGCAGCTATAACTCGGTAGGTAACCTGTTTTATGGTCCCAAGGGCTACCTTGCGATCGATAATGCGGCAGGGTATCGCACCTGGTTCGGAAAGGAACAGCAGCCCGGGCCGTCTGCACCCATGGGCAAGGAAGATCATTTTGAGAATTTCATCGCGTGCGTGCACAGCCGAAAAAAGGAAGACCTGAGGGCGCCGATCGAAGAAGGACACTATTCTGCGGGATTGGCACACTTGGCGAACGCGGCCTATCGGCTGGGGCGCACACTTAATTTCGATCCCGACACGCAGATGGTCAAGGATGACGACGAGGCAAACCTGCTGCTTCGTGAAGGAGATCGCAATTATCGAGCGCCTTTTGTAGTACCAGAGAACGTCTGAGGTGTTGACCGGCTGTTTCTAGGAAACTTCGCTAAATGCTCTGCAAAACGAGATGGTGTGCGGTTGCAGGTCTGATGCCGGCGGCTCCGCACACGGGTTGCGGCGGGTTTGGATGCCTGGGGCGGTCTTTCTGACCTTGTGGCCGGCGAGTCCCGCTCCCGGCAGCCTTGCCGTCTCCCTCCCGATGCGAAGAGGTGCTCGAAGCCGATTTAATCCTAAGATCCCACTCAAACTTTACCCACGCTTAATTTCCTCTCACGCTCAATTTCCTCTATAGTGCGTATACTCGAATCTGGAAGGAAGCGGGAAAACTTTCTCGCCGTTTTCCGAAATGCATGAAGACATCACACCAGCAGAACGGCAAGGTCGGCCTTCGGGAAATAGCCACAGCGGCGAAGGTAAGTGTCGCCACGGTTTCCCGCGTTTTGAATGGAAACAACAGGGTCGATCCCGCGATCCAGGCCGTGGTCCTCGAAGCGGCGGCGAAACTCGACGTCGACCTTTCCCAACGGAACAAGGCGAAGGCGCTGGCCTTTATTCTCAGCAACCGGCTGATGCTGCACCCCTTTCATTCCCGCGTTCTGAGCGGAGCGGAGACCTATTGCGCAACGCACGGCTGGGATATGGTCTTCCTCTCTTTCAATTACCCGCTGAATGTGGCCTGGGAGGAGCTTCATCTACCCAAAGTGGTGCAACGGCGGGATGTGATTCGAGCAGTCATTGTGGCGGGGACCAATTCCGCCGGTCTCATCGACCTGCTCGACCACAAGGGGATTCCCTATGTCGCCCTGGGAAACAATATCTTCAGCGAATCGAAACACCCGAAGGGCGACCTCATTTTTTCCGATGACACCGGTGGAGCAAAGGATATGACACGGTACCTCATCAGCCTTGGGCATCGCGACATCGCTTTTGTGGGCAATGCCCGGCTGCCGTGGTTTGCCCGGTGTTTCGCGGGATATCTCAGCGCCATGGAAGAAGCGGGGTTGCCGCCGCGGCAGAGCACTATCGACTCGGAAGATGATAGCGAGGTCGGATACCTCGGCACAAAATCACTTCTCGCGCGACGGGAGCCGATTACCGCGATCTTTGCGGGGAATGACTCCACCGCTCATGGCGTATACAAGGGACTGCGGGATTGCGGTCTCAGGATCCCCGATGACATCAGTGTGGCTGGTTGCGACGATACGGTCGGCGAGTGGCTGTATCCGGGGCTAAGTACGATTCGCGAATTTCCTGAGCACCTGGGCAAACAGATGGTGGAACTAATTTTGCAGCGAATCGCGAATCCTGCAATTGAGCCGCGCCATATCACTGTTCCGACGGAGTTGATCAAGAGAGATTCCTGCCGGCTGAACTCTCCAGCCGAGGAACGGGTTGGGAAGAAGACAGGGCACGTCGTCAATCTCTGACCGCAGCGTGTACTTACCTGTCCGGTACGATTTCGTTCCTGGTTAGATGAGAATTGCGGGCGTCGCTCGCATTTCGGGCCTTGCTATCCAATCGTGTCGGGGATTGGACCGATTCGTGTCCCATTGTCGCGTGCTGCCTTGTGTCCGCCGGATTACGGAGACAGGAATCCGAGTCGCCTGTATCGACAACCCAACTTAAGACGGATTACCGGCTCGAGCTCCTCGAAGAAATTTTCTCATAAAATAAGAAATTTTTCTTGACTTCGAAAACTTAGCAGAATAATCTTCGGTTCAACATCTCGATCCGTGGGGGCTTCTCCAGCCAGATGCTCATGGATCTCCAAAACTGCTTCGAACAATTGATCTCCAATCCAGTTCAGAAAACCAAGGGGCTACGCTTATGAAAAGAGTTTGGAGCACGCTGACTAGCAAGCGAACCTGGTGGCCGGCTTTAGTACTTCCGTTGCTCCTGGCTTTCGCGACAGCTTCCTATGGCCAGGGACGGGCGGCCCTCTCAGGCAACGTTGTCGATTCGGAGGGTGCGCTGATTCCTTCCGCAACCGTCACCATAACCCTGACCAGCACCGGGGAGAAGACCCTTGTCAATACGAATGCGAGCGGGGCATATGTGTTCGCGTCATTGCCGGCAGCTAATTACTCGATCTCAGTAAGCGCGGCGGGATTCAAAACTGTGGAACAGCAGGGAATTGTGTTACAGGCCGACCAATCCGTCACGGTTAACCTGACGCTGCAACCCGGGTCACAATCGCAGTCCGTGGAGGTGAACGCCGATACGACGCCGGTGGACACGACAACGGGCACGCTCTCGCAGGTTATCGGGGAAAAAAGCGTGAGTGAGCTTCCGCTGAATGGCAGAAACGCCGCAGTGCTCACCGAGCAGGCCGCCGGCGTAGTGCTGGGCCCGGTAGATAATTCCGACCAGGGGGTTACGAAGACCTTTCCTTCCGCGGTTACGGTTTCAGTGAACGGCGCACGCTCTTCCGATACCAACTTCATGTTCGACGGCGGAAACAATATTGACGAATACACCAACGTCAACCAGCCATTTCCATTTCCTGACGCATTGCAGGAATTCAGTGTGCAAACCAGCAACTACAACGCAGAATACGGTCAGAATGCGGGCGGAGTGGTGAACATTGTCTCGAGGTCCGGCGGTGACCGGTTTCACGGCGACCTGTTCGAATATGTGCGCAACGGCATGTTCAATGCCGCTAACTTCTTTTCGAGCACGGTAGACCCGCTTAAACGAAACCAGTTCGGTGGAACCATCGGTGGCCCGGTTATGATTCCGCACCTCGCCCACAGCAAACATACCTTCTTTTTCGTGGGCTACCAGAAGACCATTATCCGAGACGAGCAGGGGGGCGTGAACTCGTTCATTCCCACGCAGGCTAATTTGAGCGGCGATTTTTCGGCGTTGCTGGACGCAACCAGTCCGGCGAACCCTTTGGGCAAGGCCGTTCAGATCATCAATCCTCATACACTGCAGCCGTATCCCAACAATTACATCGATCCGAGCTCGTTTGATCCTGCGGCGGTTGCACTGATGAAGGATCTGCCCAGTGTGGGCGGAAATGGGCTCGTCTTTTATAAGAATCCGCTGGCTGAGGATTTCAACGAAGTGATCGCTCGCGGCGACCAGGACTTGGGCGCGCGCGATCACCTGACTGCGCACTACTATCTGAACGGGTTTACCAATGCCGGGGTGCTCAATACGCTCAACCTGCTCACTTATGCCGCGGGATCACATATTCAGGTGCAGAGCGCGTTGGTATCTGAAACGCACACGTTTAACCCAAACCTGCTGAATTCGCTGGTGGGGAACTACTCGCGTGAGATATCGACTCGCGGCCCAGTTCCGAATGGTCCTAACATTACGGACTTCGGGGTGAATATTACGCAGCCCTCGATCAACGCCATCACCGGCGTCACCGCGACGGGCTTCTTTACGCTTGGAGCAACAGCCGGAGCATCGTTCCAGCGGAATAACTACACCTTCTCGGATGATCTGCATTGGGTGAAGGGGAACCATAACGTCGCATTCGGTGTGCACGCTGAGATAAGCAGGGTGGATCTAGACAACCAGTATAATCAGCCCGGTACGTTTTCATTCAACTCGAATACAACTAACTATGCACTGGCAAGCTTTTTGCTGGGCTATCTCTATACGTTCAACCAGGGTGCGGGACAGTATTTCAACGATCGCAACCAATTCTACGGATTCTATGCACAGGATAGCTGGAAGTTGAACCGAAAACTTACTGTCAACTACGGACTGCGCTATGAACCGTTCAAGCCGTGGCAGGAGCTACACCATCGCGTCGAGCAATTCAGCCCATCGGCGTACGCAGCGGGACGGGTATCTTCCATTTATGTTAATGCCCCTGCGGGGATGCTGTTTCCGGGAGATGCGGGCGTTCCTGAGCAGGGAGTGCGTTCGAACTACAAGAACTTCATGCCGCGAGTTGGATTTGCTTATGATGCCAAGGGAGACGGCTCCCTCAGTATTCGCGGCGGCGGCGGCCTCTTCTATGACACGCGCCAGCCAGCGATTATGAACAGCATCCCTTCCGAGAACAGCCCCTTTTCGCTTTCGGTTACACTTACTGCTCCCCAAGGACCCTTCAGCAATCCTTACCAGGGCATCACCGATCCATTCCCGGCCCCGACCGTGGCGCCATCGAATTTCGTGTTCACGCCTCCCGTACAGGTCAACACGTTCGATCCGTCGGGTACGTTCCAGGTTCCTGTCATGTATGACTGGAATCTCACCGTGGAACAGAAGGTCGGCAAAACGGGCTCTGCCAGGATTGGGTATGTCGGAGCCCATGCGAGCCATTTGTTTGTCGATGATGATCTGAACCCGGCAAGCTACATCCCAGGCAGTTCCCTGGGACCCAACTTGCGCCGTTACTATCCGGGATATACCGATATCCTCGAAGCGAGCATGAGCGGCAATGAGGGCTATAATTCCCTGCAGGCGACCATTCAACGGAACATTTCCAGAACTTTAACGGCGACCGCGAATTACACTTATTCGAAGTCAATGGATACGTTGCCCTATCTAACCCTGAACACGACCCCTTCGTCGGGACCGGGCGCCCCCTATACGATCCCGCTCTATGAGCCCAACTATAAGTCGCTCGATATCGGCCCATCCGATTTCGATCGCAAACACGTGTTTTCTGGTTCCTATGTGTGGACGCTTCCAAAGGTGACGAATGGCAACCGCATTCTCCGAGCCGTCGTGAACAACTGGCAGACTTCAGGCATCATTCAGGTTCAGAGTGGTCAACCGCTCACCATCACGGCAGGATCAGACCGCAGCGGAACAGCCTTGTTGGCAGACCGCGCGCAGTGGAATGGCGTACAGCCGTACGGACTCGGCGCCTGCGGCGCGCGGGCTCCCTGTAAGGACTATCTCAATCCCGCGGAGTTTACGTTGCCGGCGCTCGGAACGTTCGGGAACGTAGTCAAGGGATCGTTTCGTGGACCGGGATACTTTGACGTGGATGCGGGAATGGTTCGTAGTTTCCCTATCTCTGAGTCGAAATCGTTCCAGTTTCGGGCGGAGTACTTCAATGTCTTCAACCGCAATAACTTGGGCAACCCGATTACCGCAGTGGGGTCTGGTGGCTTTGGCAGTATCACCAGCGCAATCTCGCCGCGAATTGCGCAGTTCTCAGGGAAGCTGATCTTTTGAAGATCCGAGTTGCGGCTTAAACTTCCGGGCCTCTCTACTATGTCAAGGCCCCTCACCAGTAACCAAAACAGGAGCGACAAAGGATATGGAGGAGTCAACTTCGATGGCGGTAGCCGAGGAAAATAAAAAGAGCTTCCAAGTCGGCGCCATGCACATAGAGATTTATGCCGATCGGGCGTCGATGGGGTTTGCAGCGGCGAGCGCGGCCGCCGATGTGATGAAGCAATTGGCAACAACGAGCGATCTAGTCACGGGCATCTTTGCCACAGGGGCTTCGCAGCTTGATACCCTGGATCCGCTCACCAGGATGCCGGGGTTGCCGTGGGAAAAGATTCGGGGTTTTCATCTGGACGAATATGTTGGTTTGCCGCTGGATCATATTGCATCGTTTCGAGGCTACCTGAGGAAGAACCTGACCAATAAAGTAACAATGAAGGAGTTTAACGAGATCGATGGGACCGCGCCAGATCCGAATGAGGTTTGCCGGGAGTATTCAGAGAAACTGCGAAGGTCGGATCCCCAGTTCTGCCTGCTCGGAATCGGAGAGAACGGGCACATAGCGTTCAACGATCCGGCGGTAGCCGATTTCAACGATCCTCTCGACGTGAAGGTCGTTGAGTTAGATGGAACATGCAAGCGACAGCAGGTGGCAGAGGGCTGGTTCGGCGGTCTCGACGAGGTTCCGAATCACGCGATCAGCCTGACGATTCCGACGCTGATGCGGGTCCCGCGGCTCATTGTTTCCGTGCCAGGAAGCCGCAAGGCTCAGGTGATGCGCCGGACTATCGAAGAGGCGATTTCGCCCGAGTGCCCGGCCACGATTCTACGAACGCATCCAGGGGTTACGGTATTTCTGGACGAGGAGTCTGCAGCAGAATTGGGGGCGCTGATTCTGTAAAGTCATCCTGTGGCGTCGACGGTCGGCCGGAGCCACGGGATCCCCTTCGTCGCCTTCCAATCGTCGCGAGAGAGCACTCCTTCCGGGAGATGGGCCGATGACACTGGGTTGAGTGCGGTTTCCCAGGCAAGTTTTCAGCGCACGCGATGAAACTGCTGTATAGGATCAGGCGTAATGATCAGTTCCCCGCATCGATCTGAGCCGCTTGGAGCGCCTTCTTCGCAGTCAGCGGCGATGGGTCGGACGCGCTGGTGGATTGTGTGGACGGTTTTCTTCTCGACGGTGATCAACTACATCAGCCGTCAGACGTTTTCCGTGTTGTCTCCTGTCATCGCAGCGCAGTTCCATTTTTCGCATACAGATCTTGCCAAGGTGATCGGCGCATTTCAATTGTCGTATGGGCTCACGTGGCTGGCAGGCGGCATCTTTCTCGACGCTGTGGGAACCCGGATTGGTTTGGCTGTCGCGGTGGTGTGGTGGTCGCTGGTCAACATGGCGATGGGCTTCGTCAGCTCCGTATCGGGCTTCATCGCATTTCGATTCATGCTGGGAATCGGCGAAGGACTGAACTGGCCAGGGGCCAGCAAAACCGTCGCGGAATGGTTTCCGAAGCAGGAGAGAAGCGTGGCTGTGGCTATCTTCGACAGCGGCTCCAGCATAGGAGGAGCGCTGGCAGCGCTGGTGATTCCCCTCATTGCCCTTGCGTTTGGATGGCGGTGGTCGTTTGTTGCATCCGGTCTTCTCGGCTTCGTTTGGCTGGCAGCGTGGCTGCGCGTTTATCATCCGTTGGAACGTCATCCTCGCGTGACGCCCGAGGAGGTGGCCTTTATTCGCGCGGGCCAAGAGGCGCCGCGGACATTGAGAGAGAAGCACCTGCGGCGATGGCTGCTTCTGGCACGCGATCGGAATGTGTGGGGTATCGTGTTGGGCCGTTCTCTTACGGATCCGATCTGGTGGTTTTACGTCTTCTGGCTGCCGCAGTATCTAAGCGACGTGAGGGGATTCAATCTGAAGCAGATCGCTCTGTTCGCGTGGATGCCCTTCGTTGCCGCCGACCTGGGGAATTTTACTGGCGGGTTCATGTCGGGTTTCTGCATACGAAAGGGCATGTCCACACTGTGGGCCAGGATCGCGGTCTGCATAGTCAGTTGCCTTCCGATTCTTGCAGGTATTCCGGCAGCCCGAACGCATAACGCTTATGTGGCGCTTGCCTTGATCTGCGTGGCCCTGTGGGGATACGCCAGTTGGTCTACGATGGGGCTTACTCTCCCGTCAGACTTATTTCCCCAGGACGTGGTGGCAACGGTTACAGGCATGAGCGGATTTGCCGCGGGTCTTGCCGGGGTGGCGTTTACTTATGTCGTGGGCATTACAGTCGACCGCTTCTCCTATGTACCTGCTTTCTGGGTGGCGGCGCTCATGCCGCTTGCAGCGACGACCAGCCTGCTCCTGTTCGTCCGACCGCCAGACTATTCAAGGCGCGAAAACGGTGTGTCCGATTGAGCTTCGATCGAATGGAGGAGGGACAGATTGAAAGCCGAGTATTCGACCCCCTCTCTTTTTAAAAGAATCTGGCCGGCCCAAGACCGCCCGGCCCGGAACAGCCGATTCCTCTACCGGCTGTGCAGATTTCAGCGCCAGAGCAGGGGCACCCGTATCAATGAGCCGAGCGGTAGAATGGCTCCATCGCACGGTGGTTCGGCAGCTTTGTCGATGCAGTTTTGGACTGACCCCAACTCAGACACTCGCAATTGGCACACTATGCGGAAAGGGACTGCGAGTGGCGAAGAAGCGAGCTGTGGGATGATAACTGAAGGCGTTCCAATTCGGGAGACTCGACATTAAGGCCTTCCACCCAAAGGCAACGACAAGCGGCGGTGATACCAAACGAGTTGCGGTTACGGGACCTTTGATTTTTGGTGTTCTGACGGTTCCGTCGAAAACTGTGGGCTCCGGTGCAGGCTGAATGCCCTCGCCGTGGCCATGCCGCGCCGCAAGCCCATGCTGGACACCCGTGAGCCCTCTCGGGACGCGCCCCATGAAGATTGTCGTTCCAGACGGCCCTTAGCGACGAAGCTTTCTGGGAGCTGGCTACGTTGCAATTGCCACCGCTGCATTTCTGGACTGGCAGCAAACGCGCAACAGCGCGACAACACGCGCAAACCCGGAAAGGATCATTCCGCGAGTGACCCGGACCGGCGCACGTATAGGATTTTGGGTATTTCAGCGGACACACCTTGATGTTGCGGAAGAAAACTTCGGCGCCTTGGGACTGGAAGAGGATTATGCCGCTGGCCGGAAAGGCGTCGATTCCTTCGTTGGCCAATTTGCCGTTCACGTACTGCCACACGTGCCCGCCTCGGTTCACAAGTTCGACAACATTCCACTCCCCGTGCGGCTTTTCCAGTTCATTGGTCGGGTCGCGAAAGGCGGTCACATTTTTGAATTCGCCCTTGTTGAAGCGGTCGATCTTGGACACTTTTCCTTCGGGTCCGGTGACGCGCTCGCCGGCCTTTCCGTCTGGGCCAATAGGAGTCAGCGCTGCGCCATCTGTCATCCAGAAATCGCCGGTGTAGCCTTCGTTTATCTGAAACTCGATCGAGCGCGGCCAAACTTTATTGAGACCCTGAATGTTGTAGAGAATGCCGCTGTCGCGGGCCTGGCCCTGCCGCGGAACAAATGTTCCCTCGCCCCATTTGAATTCGGCGCGCAGATAGTAATTCTTGTACTCATGTTTAGTGATGAAGTAACCGAATTCGGTTCCCGACACATGCACGACGCCATTTTCCACCGTGAAGACATGGTTGTGATCAGAGTTCAGGCCAACACTGTGCAGGAATGCATCGAACTGATCCAGATCCTTTGCCAGTCCGATGCGCCGGCGGCCTGGTGGGAAACATCGGGCACAAAAGGCCGTTCGGCCGGGAAGCGCAGCCTCATGCCATGGTCCTACCGGGTCACCGTCGAAAACATTGGCCCTTGGCCAATCAAAGACTTTCACCAAGCTGGCATCAAATGATATGAGCTCGAGACGGAGCCGAAGCCGATCATTCTTAGGAGACGAACGTCAACGCGCTGCCCCGCGCATCGTGCGGAATACATTCGCATCACTCTCATCCTAAACAATATCCGTGACGGATGCGGGAGCGGACAGACACAGAAGCAGTTACGAGAACCGGGGGATATTTAAGCGCTCACAGAAAATCAATTTACTTCTGTTTAGCATAGCCCTCATCAGTTGGGATAATCGGGGCTCGGATGTCGCTGGAGATCGGCCGCAGATACGATTGCCCTGAATATTTTTCATGTGGGACAGTCTTCGTATGCCCGGGATAGAGTGGGATCGTTTGACACTGGGAATGCCCATAGGCTGGCAATAAAAAAACGCTTTGCCCGAGCAGAGGCATTCCAGGTTGTTCGTAAGAGTTTCAGAGACATATAAGCGCTTATCTATCGAGAAAACAACCGCACCATTTTCTTTCCAGCCGGGATGTGATTGTTCTCTCAAGCTTGAACCCATTGAGCTTGCCCTCGGAATGCGTACTCCTTAACGGGCTAGTTTTTAGGGATATTTATTTATCCCCGTCGTAGTCGTGGCGGTGGGAATGTGGGAATCGGCTTCATCGATTTCCAAGGTTTGTGGGAAGGTCGGAAAACAGTACCATCGTTTTCCGGGCTTTCCATAAACCGTCATTTCCACGGCCTGCTTCGATCACTTCGAACGCTCAGGCGGCGATCTTCACCGTCGCTTCCATCCAGTTTTGCTCGAACTCGATAGGGCTGACATATTTCAGCGTCGAGTGCATTCGTGTTCGGTTATACCAAAGCAGCCAAGAGATAGTTTCGTCCTTGGCTTCTCGGATGGTTCGAAAACGCTGACCGTGCAGTCGTTCCACCTTCAACGAACTAAACAACGTCTCCGAGCAGGCGTTGTCCCAACAGTTGCCTTTACGGCTCATCGATGGCGTAATGCCATGCTCTTTGAGTACCTCACTGAAGTCGTCGCTGGCGTGTTGGCTGCCGCGATCGCTGTGGAAGATCAGCCCTACCTTCTTACCTGGATTGCGCTGGAACCAGGCCATCTCCAGAGCATCGATCACCAGGTTACGCTGCATATCAGGCCGCATCGACCAGCCCACCACTTTGCGGCTGAACAGATCGATCACGACCGCGAGGAACAGCCAGCCTTCCTCGGTCGCAATATAAGTCAGGTCGCCAACCCACGCCTTGTTGGGCGCGGCCACGGTGAACTTACGATCAAGCACATTGGGCGCAATCGGCAAGTCGTGCCGGCTGTCGGTGGTCATTACGCGGAAACGTCGCTTGCCACGAGCGCGAATGCCGTGTGTCTGCATCAGCCGCTGGACCCGCTGCTTACCCACCCGAATGCCGCGCTTGACCAACTCCCGCCAGATCCGCGGCCAGCCGTAGGCTCCACGATTCTCTGCATAGACGGCGCTAATGTGAACCAACAATGCTTCGTCGCTGAGGTGGCGGCGCTGGGCAATATCCATCCCACGTGCCAAGTGTTCATGGTAGCCAGAGACGCTCACAAGCAGCACCCGGCACTGCAGTGCATGGTGAAGAGCATCTGGAGCAGATCGTAACGACCACACGTGACTCCGATGGCGGGCAAATTTCCACTACACACGACGCCGACGCGCTGTTCCTGATGATCGGCGCAACGGCGAACACATCATGGCTTCCACCGACCCTGGAGCGCGATGCCAAGGGCTATATTTACACCGGACGAGACCTGACCGGGTGGTCTCTTGATCGGGAGCCGTTTCCGCTCGAGACGAGCCTTCCTGGCATATTTTGCGCGGGCGACGTCCGTCACGGTTCGATCAAGCGGGTAGCCAGCGGCGTAGGCGAAGGCAGCATGTCGATCGCGTTCATCCATGAATACCTGGCGCTCACAGGGAGTCCCGATCTCACACGCGTGTGAATTTTTCAGACTTGACGTTCAGGTCGTGTTTCTTGATAAGACGGTTTAGGTGAATCCATATCAAAGACTGTCTGGGATCCGACCCCCAATGACCAAGAAGTCGATTCTTGATGAGCTCCGGCCTCAAGGGCTCCCGGAGCAGAGGATTCGCGCGCACATAGATCATTCCTGCCGCCAAATAATTGCAGGCATGCCAGTAAGCATCGATCTTTCGCAGTTCGTCGGCGGTAAGCGGTGCCAAGATCTCAGCTAAGGCTTCGGGTGTGCGAGGTATTCTTTCCTCCAGCAACTCAAGAGTTCGCCATCCGGGAGGTTGGCCTGCCTTGCAGCATAGCCGTGTGATGCCGCAGACTTACCAAGAGGCATGAGAATTTTCGGATTCCCCACTCCTTTGTCGCTGTACCAACTGCGAAGATGTCGGCCGATACCATCGTCCAATAGATTTCTTCACCCCACTTCTGGCTTAATAGCGAATAACGCAAACGTGGGCATGGGCTACTAGCTCACGGCACGCGTTTTTTCATCCAACTGATCGCTAATGGTTCTTTGTCCACCTTGGAGATGAGTCATGAAGGCAATTGTTGTCCATGAATATGGCGGTCCGGAAGTACTGAAGTTTGAGGAGTACCCAGATCCGGTTCCCGGTCCGGGTGAAGTGCTGGTGCGGGTCGCTGCCGCGAGCGTGAATCCGATCGACTACAAGCGGCGTGCTGGATTAACGAAGGATTTTTATCCTATCCACTTTCCAGGACTCATAGGAGTCGATATGGCGGGGACCGTGGTGAAGGTTGGACCGGGTGTTGAAGCTTTTACAGTCGGCAACCAGGTGTTCGCAATGGCGGACAATACGTACGCCGAACTCTGCGTGGTGAAAGCGGACGTTCTAGCGGATATTCCCGAGGGCCTTGATTTGATCGAGGCGGCGGCACTGCCGCTGGTGACGACAACCGGCAACCAGCTCCTTTCAGGTACGGGAATCAAAGCGGGTCAGACGGTTATGGTCGTAGGAGCCGCAGGAAATGTAGGGCGATCGGCGGTATTCACTGCGAAGGAACGCGGGGCGACTGTGATCGCGGGGGTTTTGAAGAGGCAGATGGATGAGGCGAAGAATGTGGGCGCGGATCAAGTGGTCGCAACCGACGACGACACCGCGATTGCGAATCTTTCGCCGCTCGATGCGGTGGCGGATACGGTCGGCGGAAGAACTGCCGAGAAGCTGATCGCCAAGGTCAAGCCGGGAGGGGTGTTTGCTACGGTTCTCGAGGCACCGCAGAACGCCGCGAAGTACCCATCTGTAAAGGCGGTGTTCGTATTCTCTAAATTCGACAGGAATACGCTCCAGTTCATGTCCGAAGCCGTGCGAGACGGCAAGCTGGTAATCCCGATTAGCCTGAAACTGCCGCTGAGTGAGGCGGCCAAAGCTCAAGCAGCGGCAGAAAAGGGTGGTATCGGAAAGATCTTGCTGCTGACTTGAACTCTTCGTTGGAAAGGCAACGTCTAAAGGAAAAGAAACATCAGCGCGGACTTAATCCCGCTTCAAGACCAAGTGGCGACGGATGTGTGGAATGCCTGGCGTTGCCGAAAGGTTGGTGGTTTCATCTGCGTCGGTGTGCGGAGTGTGGGCACATCGGATGCTGTGACAGTTCTCCGAGTCAACATGCATCAAAGCATGCGGCGGCGGGGCATCCGATCATAGCCAGCTGCGAGCCGGGTGAGGACTGGTTTTTCGATTACCAGAAGCGGGGAATGATCGAAGGTGTGGAGTTGTTTCCTCCGCAAGCGCATC
>Ga0207028_1096_pt1 | contig 20354 bp, 21 predicted proteins | sample Alteio_BWMinCont_41_FD_153287 | JGI IMG/M metagenome (GOLD analysis project Ga0207028, IMG submission 153287) | Enriched cells from forest soil in Barre Woods Harvard Forest LTER site, Petersham, Massachusetts, United States -... | ecosystem: Environmental > Terrestrial > Soil > Temperate forest >... | reverse complement strand
TACAGAATCTCAAATTCAATCGGAAGTAGCAGCTTTTAATCGTTTACTCTTTAAGGTATATGCCGATTTTGGTTTTAAAGAGGTTATTATTAAGTTGTCGACTCGCCCAGAATTAAGAGTAGGCAGTGATGAAGTGTGGGATAAAGCAGAAAATGCCCTTGAGGTTGCTTTGAATGAAACAGGACTCGATTGGAGTTTGGCACCGGGTGAGGGGGCTTTCTACGGGCCCAAAATTGAATATTCCTGTCGAGATAGTATTGGTCGCGTTTGGCAATGCGGCACCATGCAGGTAGATTTTTCAACACCAGAGCGATTGGGGGCACACTATATTGCCGAAGATAGTTCAAAGCAAATTCCGGTTATGCTTCATCGCGCTTTATTGGGTTCTTTGGAGCGATTTATCGGTATACTGATCGAAGAAACAGGTGGCTCATTACCTACCTGGCTTGCCCCAATCCAAGTGGTTGTGATGAATATTACCGATGCCCAAGCCGATTTTGCCCGAAAAGTGGCAGAGACTTTGAAAAAACAAGGCTTTCGGGTGGAAGAAGACTTGAGAAATGAGAAGATTGGGTTTAAAATTCGCGAACAGTCTATTCAACGCGTACCTTACCTATTGGTTGTGGGAGATCGAGAGATGGCCCAAAACTTAGTTGCCGTACGTACACGAAATGGAATAGATTTAGGGACTATGACGGTAAAAGAATTTTCAGAGAAGCTTTCTTTGGATATTGCCAGTCGCAGTATGGATTCTAGGGTGGAGGGGTAAGTTATTAGTTCTACTGGAAAAGAGATACGTAATCGCATAAATTCTCAAATTCGTGCACCACAAGTGCGCTTAATAGATGCAGATGGAGAACAGGTAGGGGTTGTACCCCTAAAAGACGCGAGATTGGCAGCTGAAAAAGCGGATCTCGATTTAGTGGAAATCTCTCCCAACGCGGATCCCCCGGTTGTTCGGGTCATGGATTATGGTAAATTCTTGTTTCAAGAGAGTAAGCAAAAGGCGCTTGCTAAGAAGAAACAGAAGCAAGTTAAAGTTAAGGAACTTAAGTTCCGTCCAGGTACAGATAAAGCAGACTACGAGGTAAAACTACGCAACCTTCGTGGTTTCTTAGAAGAGGGTGACAAAGTTAAGATCACGGTTTTCTTTAGAGGCCGTGAAATTACGCATCAAGAGCTCGGCATGAAGCTACTCGAGCGGATCAGAGACGACTTAGCAGAACTTGCAAAAGTCGAGTATTTTCCAAGAGCAGCAGAAGGTCGGCAGTTAGTGATGGTGATCTCCCCAAAGAAAAAATAGAGCGTATCATTTAAATAGCGGAGTAGAAGGAATGTCTAAGGCAAAAGTAAAGGTAAAGGTGAAAACCAATAAAGGTGCTGCAAAGCGCTTTAAGAAAACGGGTAGTGGGGGTTATAAACATCGCCAAGCTCATCGCAGCCATATCTTAACCAAAAAAACCAGTAAACGTATCCGGCAGCTAAGGAGCATGAAAAACGTGCACGATAGTGATGTGGATGCAATAAAACAAATGTTACCGAACGGTTTATAGGAGAAGATCATGGCAAGAGTTAAACGCGGTGTCACGGCTAAAGCCCGTCATAAAAAAGTTTTAAAACAAGCGAAAGGTTATTATAGTGCTCGTCGAAGTGTCTATCGAGTTGCTAAGCAAGCGGTTATTAAAGCTGCTCAATACGCTTATCGCGATCGTAAACAACGTAAACGAGAGTTTCGTCGTTTGTGGATTGTTCGTATCAATGCGGCTGCTCGTTTAAACGGCTTATCTTATAGCAAATTTATGGCGGGAATAAAACGTGCTTCAATTGAGATCGATCGCAAAATCTTGGCTGATTTGGCAGTCTTTGATAAGACTTCTTTTGCATTAATTGCAGATAAAGTTAAAGCTGCATTAGCATAAGGGTGGTGAAGCCACCATGCAGGATCTGGATGCCATTTTAACAAAAGGAAAAAATGCAGTTCTTGCTGCAGAAGATCTAAAAACCCTAGATGCCATTCGCGTTGAGTTTCTAGGGAAAAATGGCCAGATCACCCAACTGTTAAAAACCTTAGGCACACTTCCAGTGGCAGATCGGCCTCAGTTTGGCCAAATGGTTAACGAGGCCAAAGAAGCACTGTCTGAAGCGCTATTGGTCCGTAAACATCTTTTAGAAAATAAAGCCTTAGCTTCTGCCTTAGAAGCAGAACAATTAGATGTCACACTTCCTGGCCGTGGTATGGAACTGGGAAGCATGCATCCTGTTAGCAAGACCTTGCAGCGTATTGAAAACTGGTTTTTACGTTTGGGCTTCACAATCGAAGAAGGCCCAGAAATTGAAGATGAGTTTCATAATTTTGAAGCTCTAAATATTCCCGATTATCATCCCGCACGTGCTATGCACGATACCTTTTATTTTCCTGATGGGCGATTGCTTCGCACACATACTTCCCCTGTACAGATCCGTGCGATGCGCGATCGAACCCCACCTTTTCGTATGATTGCTTCGGGGCGAGTTTACAGATGCGATTCCGATGTTACTCATACACCCATGTTTCATCAGGTGGAAGGTTTAGTGGTTGATCAAGGGATCCATTTTGGACACTTAAAAGGGATCTTAGAAGATTTCTTGCAAGTTTTTTTTGAAGATAATTTTAAAGTTCGTTTTAGAGCCTCCTATTTTCCCTTTACAGAGCCCTCTGCGGAAGTAGACATTCAGTGTGTGATCTGCAAAGGCCAAGGGAAAGATTGTCGGGTATGCAGCCAAACAGGTTGGATAGAAATCTTAGGCTGCGGAATGGTTCATCCTAAGGTTTTAGAAAATTGCGGTGTGGATAGCGAAAAATATACCGGCTTTGCCTTTGGAATGGGGGTAGAGCGTTTAGCGATGTTGCGATATGGCGTGAACGATTTGCGTCTATTTTTTGAAAATGACGCGCGCTTTTTAGAACAATTTTAAATAGTGCTTGCCCTTAAAGAGGGAACCTTCACATTTTCCGCCCTCTCTTCTATGAATAAAGTGCAACTACTTCTTAAAAATTTTAATCCTTTGTAATATCAATAAAATATTATTTATTCTCCAGATGAATTTATTTTCTATGAAACTTTTTGTAAGGACCACCTTCTAATCTATATAAGATTTGCGCAAATAATTTCAGGAGATAACAATGTATACACAAGATGATTCTAAGAAAACCCCAAGCCAAGAAGCGTATGAAAAATATTGTGATTTAATTTTAAGAGCAAAGGAAGGGATGCCAATTAAATTTAATTTGAATACATTTAAAAACTATAGTGGACTCAATAGATTAAAATCTTTAAACGATATGGCAGCTAAAGATCCGACAAGGAATCTATATAAAAATGAAAGATTTATATTGTTGGTCAATAAAGCCATCAAGGAAATGCAGGATAATGTTGTTGAGTATATCGCTATTGCAACCCACCCAATCAACCCTTCTATGTCAGAAGGAGATAGGGAAAAGGCAGAATTAGATAGGAAGAATGCAAATAGGCAAATTGCAGCGGTTCAGAAATTTTTTGATGCAGAAAAGCCGCCTGCTATTATTAAACAATCTGTTTGGGCAAAATTAAAAGACTGGTTTGAAAAAACATTACATTCATATTATACCAAGTATGGTATAGGTAAGTATAGTGAGAGACTACGTACGCTGGAAGAAAGCCAAGAAATCAAAATGGAAATAAAACAAAAAGTAGGTAATAAAGGTACTACCTTTGAACGAAGACAGCCAGAAGAAGCACCTAAACAGTATGCAGCGCAAAAAATGGGCGGGCATGGATTTCTAGGGTTCGATGTTGTCGCAAGTAAAATAAACAAAAAAGTAGTAGGAAGCCTAGACACTCAGCCACACGCATCTGTCCCTAAAGGTGGGATACTAAAAGGACCCATTTTCCCTAAAGATGAGAAACGTAGGGGACGACCCTAAACTGAATAAGTTTAGGAAATGCTAGAAATTATACTTCCAACAGAGCTGAATTCTTGACTGGATTCAGCTTTTTCTTTTTGTTGGCAATCCTTGGCTTGTGTTAAAAACATATTAAATTGGATTGTAAATGTCACCTTGCCATCATTATCAACATGCAATTCGGTAGAAATTGGATAGTCTTTTTTATCAAGCCATTTTTGGGTCTTTTCCTTGTTTTCCATAATTACATCAATCAAAGGGATACCAGATAAGGTTTTTTGGATCTGAACAATAGATGCGTATGCATCTTTATAAGATTTTAGGTCTTCTGCTGATAATGTCGCTTTGTTACTAGTTATAAATGTCAGTGTGTCTTTCGAAGCTTGTATGAGATTATTCTTAGTAACGAGATATTGATTATAGAATTCTTTAGGGTCTACAATGCCACGCAGTTGTAAGTAATTTAAAAGACGACTGAAATTTGCTTTGGAGTCCCTTAGGGGGAAAGTTTGTGAATTATGTAAAATTTCTGCAATCTCTTTTTCAGAGCAAGATAGGCAATCTCGGGGTGTTTGATTTGCTTTGTTTAAGATATCTTGCCTTGGATTTTTCTTTTCAAGTTCTTTAATTATTTCAAGTTCACCAAACAGATAGCCATAATGTAATGCAGTATTCCCCTCTTTATCTTGAGCATCTAGGTGTATTTCTGGGAAACTTTCTAGTAATGTTTTTACAATTTTGGGAAAACGAAATTTGGCTGCTGTGATAAGTGCATTTTTATCTTCATAATCCAGTTGATTAGGATCCAATGTATTTTTTGAGCATAAAATAAGGCGTAGGGCGGGATGCTCAAATTCATTAGCTATCCAATAGTTTAGTATGGGATTTGCTGTTGGCACTTTTGTAATGTAATTAAACCAATGTCCATTCGGATCGATCCCAGGAAGCTGGCAAGCACTGATGGACGCATCCAAAGGTTCTTTTTCTAAAAGCAGATAAAGCTGAGTCCAAATTTCGAGACTATTTTTTTTATTTCGACCTAAGCATAGGCGCATCATATTGGTAAGCTGAAAAGTGTCACCTAACGAAATGTTTGTTAACCGAGTATTTGTTTTTAGGGCGGTTTCAATTCGTGTGGCGTTGGCTTCTGTTAGATCAGTAGTAGTAAGCCTTATCCTAGCTAGGTTGTTGCTGCCAGATAGGATCTCAATAACCGCATCCGTTGAAAAGTTATTTTCTCTAAAATCTACCTCTTCAAGTGTGTTAGACTCTGCTAATTCCTTAGCAATTCCACCTGTGATTCCACACTTTATGATAGCAAGTGTTGTTATTGAACGATTGCTTAATATAATTAAGGCCATAGCATCAGTTAAAGGGCAATTATCAAGAACTAAAGATTTTAGAGAAACCCTAGCTGCTATTAATTGGACTTGATCAATAGTAAGCGTTAAGTTATCAAGAACAAGTGAGCTAAGGTTAGGGTGCTGTAATATTGCATTTAACAAAGTATTTTGGAGTTTATCACCTTGTCTGACTTTGGAAAAAATGTTTCCATTTAAGTAGACAATATTTAGGGCAGAACTTTTACCGATAGCTTCTGTTAATTTAGAGATCGAAGACTTATTAATATCTTCAAAAACTTCGCCTTCTAAACCCAAGCTTAACTTAGTTGAGCCGCTTTTAATTGCTACAGTTAACTTTGAAAGGAAAGTCATTTTTAACTCCTCATGGAATAGCTATATAAAGTTTGAATAATAAAATAATTTAGATTACCTATATCAAAAGAGAAAGGGATATGTCAAGTGGAAGAAGAGATTAGGTCCGTGTATTTGTCCTTATAGGGGTTAAGGGGTCAGAATGGGGGGTAAATCCTAACTGTAACAACAATATTTACTTGGGCAACGGCATATGTACATATTCATCAATTAAACCAAGCCCAATGTTTTTAAGTAATTTATAAGCTAGTGGGGAATATACATCCGTTTGGCGTTCAAAATCTTTCTTAGAGAGTTCTAGCACAACAATGTCTTCAAGTGCAGTGCAGCGAGCACTTCGCAAACCAAGATGAACCAGGGCAATTTCTCCAAAGAGTTTCCCTGGCAGAAACGTGGCCAATTTAAATTTTTCATCATTTCGTTCGATACTAACTTCTACTTTGCCTTTAACTAAAATAAAACAGGAAGTGCCTTGTTCTCCCTCAGAAAACATGACAGTACCACTTGAGATTGACCATTTCTTCATATCAAACATTAACCGATTAAATTCTTCATTCGTAAATGCTTGAAAAAAAGGTAATTCGCGAATGGATTGCAAGATGGCTTCGGTTAGAACAAGTGAATCACGCTGTAATAAGGTTTTGCCATTGGTTATTTGTTGTGAAGACCCGTCTAAAGTATTGATAGAATCGTTAATTTTTCTTATCTTTCGAGAGATATTTTTTAACAAAAAACGTAAAATATAATAAGCAACCTGTGGGTTTTGATTTTCGAATATTTTAAAATCCTTGGGATCAATGTAATATCCTGAGACTTCATTGATACAGGTTAATGATTCGGGCGGGTAGCTATCGTTGTAAAATGCTATCTCGTTGATTATCTCGCCAGGATTAAACTGAAAAGAATAAGTATTTTTATTATCAAAAGAAATCTGTGCTTCTATTTGGCCTTTTAACAGGAAAAATATTTTATTTTTTTCAATCAATCTGGTGGAAGGAGCCGCAGAGAAAAAATGTAAAATTTTTGATATTTCTAATTTTCCTCGTGAGTCAATATATAAAAAGATAGGAAGATTTAGAATCTTATTCATTAAATTTTGATCATTATTGCTCGAGTCTACCACTATCGATTCCCAATCCTAAAGCTTGTCAAAAAATTCAATTTTCTTATTAAGAATAGTTGTTTAAACACTAATTTGCAATTTTGAATTCAGCCAATAATCGGTATTACATCTAGTTATTTTCTTTTATGAGTTTGATTATTATAAGCATAAGACCTATAAATAATATAAAGTGACTATAAAGGGTCTGCATCATTTATGAAATTAATTTTTTTAGGGTCTGGAAGCGCATTTGTGGTAGGTCAAAATTACCATTCGAATATGTTATTGCAAAACGATCATGGCAAATTTTTATTGATTGATTGTGGGACTGATGCGCGATTTTCTTTGAGTGAACAGGGGCTATCCTACTCTGATATTCATGATGTTTATATAAGTCACTTGCATGCTGATCATGCTGGGGGGCTCGAATGGTTAGGATTTGAAACCAAGTTTGATTCTAAATGCAATAAACCTAATTTATATATTTCTAAGCATTTAGTTGGCGGATTATGGGACAATTTATTGAAGGGTGGAATGAATTCTCTTCAGATGGAGCAAGCAAGTTTGTCTAGCTTTTTCAACTTGAGGGTGATTGATGACAACGGCACCTTCCATTGGGAAGGACAAAAATTTCAAATGGTTCAAACCATTCATGTTGTTTCCAATTTTTTAATTTCTCCCAGTTATGGTTTACTATTTACCGCGAATCATCTAACAATATTTATATCGACGGATACTCAATTTTGTATAACAAGGTATAGGGATGTGTATCAATTAGCAGATATTATTTTTCATGATTGTGAAACCAAAAAAAATAAAAGTGAGGTGCACGCACATTATACAGAATTATTAAGCTTAGAGCTTGCAATCCGAGCAAAAATGTGGTTATATCATTGTGATACTACTACTCTCCCAGATGCAAAAAAAGATGGTTTTAGAGGTTTTGTTACAAAGGGACAATGCTTTGATTTTAATAATCCCGACACCTTAGAATGAATAATCAAATAGACATTATCAGATGGGCAAGCAATTGTTTGGTTTCTAATGGGTACTCCATAGAACACTCACCCGAAATCGCGCTGTCAACACCTTGGTCTACTGTGATCCGATTTTCAACATCAACTGGCAAGGTCTATTTAAAACAAACACCACCATCAATATTCATAGAGCCACGGATCTTTCAGTTATTGTCCGAGCAATTTCATGCCAGTGTACCGGTTGTGATAGCTATCAACGACGATTTACATTGTTTTCTGACGAAAGATGCCGGTAAATCTTTGCGTGAAACTCTGAAAGCCGAATTTAGATCGGATCTATTGTGCCAAGCGATTAAGCAATATGCCGCGATCCAACGCTCGACAGAAGATAATATAGAAACGTTTCTTAAACTAGGCGTCCCCGATTGGCGATTAGGTAAATTACCCATCCTGTATGATCAAATGATCAATCAAACCGATTTTTTAAAAACAGAAGGTATAACCGACAAAGAACTCCAAATATTGCACGATCTTCGCCCACAACTTTTAGCACAATGCGCATTATTATCCAACTATGGGATCCCTGAAACATTAGGGCAACACGATTTTCATGATAATAATATTCTCATTGATCCAAATACTCAAAAAATGACATTCATTGATTTGGGTGAGACTGCCATCATCCATCCATTTTTTTCTTTATATACCTGTTTACGCCAATCTACTACCCACCATGGCGTAAAAGAAGCTGATCAAACCTATCGGAAACTTCAAGAGGCTTGTTTCGAAAATTGGTTAGGATTAGCGACAAAAAATCAGCTATTAGAACTGTTTATTGTAGTCAAACAGTTATGGCCGATTTATTCCGCACTAGATTGTTATCGACTAATGATGAATGTAGATCTGCAAGCCTTCAAATCCTATTATGCCAATAGGCCTAGCCAAATCACTGAGTATTGTAGGGAATATATCCAATTCGTACGTTAAAAAATGACTCCTTAACTTTCAATTAATTCACAAGACATGAAGAGGATCTTCAACTGGCATTTCTTTAAGTTGCTAATCGTTTGTTTGGATCAAATCCCATAGATGTTATGGATTAGGGTTGTTTAAATTTAATGATGAAATAGAGAACTATCGTTATTCGGTGCCAATGTTTGCTTTAGGTCGTTGTTGTTTGATTCATTTCTCTTTTCTTTTGATTCCCTCAAGAAATAAACGCCTACTGGAGTTTGGAGAGGCTGTATCTCGTCACTCACTAATTCTATTGTGGTTGGAGTTTTCTGAATACTCGCCGCACGGCTTGTGAGTTGGGTTGCAATGTTTACATTTCTATCACCTTGCGTGGCTTGGAGACTAGCGTCAGATTGATTAGCAGCAATGATGGTGCCTTGATTGACACCGTTATTGGCTTGATGTAAACCTATGTTGGCCTGACGCCTTTCAAAATATTTTATTAATAGAAGTGCTAAACCTATTAGAGAACCATACCCTATTAAGACCTGTCCCTGGGTATCCAATCCTCTAGAATTCCCATCTATGCGATTGTATTTTACTATAACACTTAAAATTGATATAAAGAAACCCACCACAATTAGCGACAAGCTCCAACTTCGTAATAAATTTGGTTTTTCTCCGGTTGGTTCAGTATTAGATCTTCTCATTTTGAAGTACCCCTTTAAAATAATTTAGACAATAACGATTGTGACTTTTCTTCATTCACTTTTCGAATGGCTTCTGCAATGAGTGAGGAAATACTGAGTACACGAATGTGGGCATTTTTAAGTTCTGCCTCATTTTGCGAGATAGTGTCTGTCACCACCACTTCATCGAGGGCGGAATCTTTAATCGCTTGAAGTGCCTCATTCGATAAAACAGGGTGGGTAACATAGGCCACCACTTTTTTGGCGCCATTTTCTTTTAAGGTTTTTGCAGCCAGAATTAAGGTTCCTGCCGTATCGACCACGTCGTCTACAATAATACAATCCCGATCTTTGACTTCGCCGATTAAAACCATATCGATTGTTTTATTGGGTTCAACGCGTCGCTTATCAATGATTGCAAGATCCGCTTGATTTAAGTGTTTAGCAAAGGCCCGTGCTCGAACAACCCCACCAATATCCGGGGAAACAACGATGGGGTTAACAAAGTCTTTTGTTCGGATATCCTGCAGCATCACAGCGGATGCACTTAGATTTTCGACAGGTGCAGAGAAAAATCCTTGGGCGGACTCGTTATGCAAATCAACGGTTAATACGCGATTAATACCAACGTTGGTTAAAAGATCGGCGATAACTTTGGCGCTGATTGGAACTTGTGCTGATTGAAGACGTTTATCTTGACGCGCATAACCGAAGTAGGGAATAACGGCTGTGATCCTTTTAGCAGCTGCACGGCGAGCTGCATCTGCCATCAATAGTAATTCCATAATATAATGATTGGTAGGAGAACTAGTAGATTGCAGGAGAAAGACATCTTGTCCTTGTACAGGATCTAAAATCTCAATTTGAGTTTCTTTATCGCTAAATTGGCTAATAGTCGCTTTACCCAAAGGGCAATTTAAGTATTTTGAAATTTGGGTGCTAAGATTTGGATTAGAATTTCCAGATAAAAGGATCATTCGAGTCAAATGGCTAACCCTCCGTTGGCTAAAAAGTTGGCTGGGGCGCTAGGATTCGAACCTAGGTATGCAGGGATCAAAACCCTGTGCCTTACCGCTTGGCGACGCCCCAAACAAGGAGCTTATTATGAGGTTGGGTTCACACTGTGTCAATATTAGGGACTTAACTGCCAGCTGTTGAAGATAAATTTAAGCCGAATGGGGCCATTGACCAGTGTTAATTTGAAGGGCAGCATACGTCCATCGACTTCCCTGTAAGACTGATAAGAAATAGTCCATCCCTGCTGAATTATTTGCCAGATCCTTTTTTCTGCATCTAAACGTACCACTGGGGCCGTGCCAGGGGCAGGGATCCCACGTAACCAATAGCTAAGCCCTGAAACCGGAATAACCCAGCCTAATTCAGAATGTACCAAGGCTTCTGGGCTTTTAGATTTGATAATATGGCCATCAGAACGGGTCAGGGATACGTGATTTGTGCCACCCATGATTTGGACAGCACCACTTCCTAAGGGGCCATAGAGGCGGAATTGATATTCCTGTCCATCTTGTACCCAGCGCATGTTTGCATTCCCACCTCTTTGTCCATCACTAAAGCCCACCTTGCCATCGGCTGAGAAATGTTGAACATTCACAAAAGCTTGTTGGCCAACTTTATAATTGTTTCCAGTAAATAATTGGCTAGGCGCTTCAATAGTCTTTGAACAGCCGGCTAAAATAAAAAATAAGCAGAGGATAAGGGCACAAAGTGGTCTTAAGTTTTGTTTCAAAGGAGTCTCCATCCTAAAGAGCCGTTAAAAGTTTTGAAGAACATGTTTCGAATAGTATAACGCTATTATCAACTTTTAACCCCCTCCCTCGCTAGGCGGGAGAGAATTAGGGTGGTAGCTAATTCTAACTAGCTAAGACGAAATACACTTTGCTATGATTTGGTTATAATTAATTGGTGTTGCCCTAGTGTAGAGACGCGGTTTATATACAGTCATAATCGTTTGCTCCTTGGTAGCTATCTTTTTACCTTCAGGCGATGGATTTTGAAAAGCTTTACCAAGAACAAAAGAGCAAGGAAAGCCGCTTATGTGTTAAGCTGCGTTTCGTCACGGGCTTTTCAAAAAGTCGTATGTCCAGCTTTTAGGAAGTGAACCAAAAACTTAAGTTTCGAGTGAGTGGAGGACAAGATGGGATTTAGTTTTTCTAATATTCCTTTAGCTAATGCACTTCGCGAAACCTGGAAGCAGGGTTACCGACTCCCCGATCTGATGGCAGATTTGGGTGCTGGGTTTACCATTTGCATTATTGCCATTCCTATGACCATGGCCGTTGCTATTGCTTGTGGTGTACAACCAGAACATGGTTTATACGGCGCAATCATTGCAGGACCCTTGATAGCAATCCTTGGGGGATCACGCCTTAGTGTATCTGGCCCCGTGGCAGAGTTGGCTGTTTTACTATATCCCGTTGTGTATCAATATGGTTTTGGGGGTTTAATGCTTGCCACCTGGATGGCAGGTTTACTCCTGCTGTTTATGGGAATCGCCAAGCTTGGGCGTGTGATTGAATTTATTCCCTATCCAGTAACAACCGGTTTTATTGCAGGAACCGGTGTTGTGATCTGTGCTTTGCAGATCAAAGATTTTTTTGGTTTAGACATAGTTGCTCAGCCTAAATATTTTTTAGATCGTATGCTTGGGCTTGCCGAAGCATTTCCAAGTTTAAAACTAGGGGATACCACGGTTGGCTTAGTAACGCTCTTAACGATGATCATTTGGCCGCGTTTTAAAATTCCGGTTCCCGGTCATTTGATTGCCATGATTACCGGATCTTGCATGGGTATTGCTTTACCCTTTTTCTTCCCTGAATTAAGCATAGAAACCATTGGCTCTCGCTATGGTGGGATCCCACAAGCCTTGCCAGAATTACTTTCTTTTACCCAGTCACTGGATTTAGAAGATATTCGCAGTTTATTTGCTTCTGCCTTTGCCATAGCCATGCTTTGTTCTATCAAAGCCTTATTATGTGCGGTGGTTTTAGATGGGATGGCGGGTACTAAACATAATCCCAATGCAGAGCTGATTGCGCATGGAATTGGTAACTTAGTATTACCGTTTTTCGGTGGTCTTGCTTCAACCTCTGCGCTTTCTCGTTCGGTAGCTAATTTGCGAGTTGGCGCTCGCTCTCCCTTGGCATCGATCATTCACGGGGTATCTATTTTATTGGTGGTCTTAGTATTAGCGCCCATTTTTTCTTATTTACCGATGGCAGCTCTCGCAGCCCTTTTATTAATTGCTGCATGGAATATTTTTGATCTTCAGCACTGTCTTCAAATAGTGCGGGTAGGTAGAAGAAGTGATGTTGCGGTATTACTCATTTGCTTTGGATTAACGGTATTATTAGATATGTCTATTGCAGTAGGTGTCGGAATGGTGCTTGCCGCACTTTTGTTTATGAAGCAAATGGCTAATCTTACCGGTGGCCGTTGGCTTTTAGAGGCAACTTATTCCGACATGGACGAACCACTTCCAGAAAATGTGATGGTTTATGAGATATCCGGGCCCTTATTTTTTGGAGCAACCGAAAAAGCCATGAGCACTTTGCGCGAACATAGCTCTGGTTTAAAAGCGGTAATATTGCAAATGGGGGCTGTGCCCACCATGGATATCAGCGGCGTTATTGCTTTAAAATCGGCTTTGGAATCTTTACACCAGAAAAATATCTTTGTTGTTTTAGCCAACGTTCAAGAACAACCTTTGGAGGTTTTAAAACGTGCTGGTGTAGAACCCGTCGATGAGAAATTAGCGTTTTGTGATAGCCTGCACTCGAGTATTGCCATGGCAAGATCTCATGCCTAGATATTGATCAAGTATGATCAGATAAGGAGTCAATTGTTTGTCCATTTATAGATTCATGTAAAATATTCACTATGTTTCAGATGAACTTGAACAATGGTATTCCTTCTCCCGATGCGGGAGAAGGTGCCCGAAGGGCGGATGAGGGTTATTAGATAAAGCAATATAGATTGTATTTAAGACGTCTCTTAATTCTGACATCACCTGATTATTCCAAAAACGCAGTACACGAAATCCAAGAGCATTTAAGTATAAAGTACGAATATTATCGTATTCTTGATTATCAAGGTGCTGGCTACCATCTACTTCTATGATTAATCTTTTTTTCAAACAAACAAAGTCTGCCACATATGACCCAAAAACTCGTTGACGTCGAAATTTGTAACCACAGAATCTTCGTTCTCTCAAAGCAAGCCATAATTTTCTTTCAGGAATAGTTTGTGACTTTCTCAAATCTCTAGCGCGTTCTTTCATTTTACCCTCATCCGCCCTTCGGGCACCTTCTCCCGCATCGGGAGAAGGAATACCATTATTCGAGGTTTTTAGAAATCAGCTATTTATGCTATATAAAGTTGAGTGTCTTGGGTCTTAATGGGGTATGGCAGAAGAAATAAATAATAATTAACTCTTTAGATCTACTTTTAAACGCTTTAGCATGCTGGATAATTCGCTGTTATCCACATTTTTTTCTCTTGACTGCGCCCAAATTACTTTTGCTTCCTCTTTGCGATTATTTATCCATAAAACCTCGCCTAAGGCATTTAAGGCATTTGCATCATTTGGATTTAGTTTTAACATCTTTCTTAGATCATTTTCAGCGATAGTCCATTGTTTAAGTTTTGCGGCGGTGATGGCATGTATATATAATACTTCAGTGTCATCTGGTAATTTTGGTAATATTTCTTCGGCTAACTGCATAGCCTCTTCGGTTTCTTTATTGGCGCTGAGCAGATCAATTTCTTTTATGAGTAATTGTTTTTGTTCTTCCAGGGTTTCAGGATTGCTATTGTGCAAAAGTGTAATTGCTTCTTTGTAAGATTGCTTGGCTTTTAATAATTTAACGGCACGTAGCATGGCTGGGACATGAAAATGGCCTGAGGAAACGTTGGAATATCTCTGGATAGCAACATCTTTATTTCCTTGTTGCTCTGCCAAATCTCCTAGCAAAAATTCAGCGCCTTCTTTTGAGTTAGGAGTTTCCAGAGCTTTTTGTAAAACCGCTTCTGCTTCTTGCCATTTCTTTTCTTTTAAAGCAATTTCACCCAACATTAACAAGGCAAAACCTTGTGTTTTTTTATCTTTCACCAATTGTGAATATTGTAGTCTTGCAGCGTCTCTATCTTCATTTTCAAGTAATTGATTAGCAAAAAAAAGTCGAAGTTCATTGTTTTCTGGGAAAGCCTCAACTTGTTTTGCAATATATTGCAAAGCTGCCTTGTCTCCCTTTTCAAGCTTAGTGATTTTGGTTTTTAACTCCACAGCAGGCGTTAGATCAGGCTTTAGATTTAAAGCAGCTTCTAAGTAGCGTTTAACATTTTTAATATCTCCCAAAGAAATAAAGCTATCGGCAGCGATAAGCTGTGCAAAAGGATCTGAAGGAAGACTTGCTGCAATGGAAGTGAGTGCTTTGTTTAGATTGACTCCAGAGATTTTGGAAAGTCTGTTTTGGATTTCATTTACGTTTTGTTCTACCTCTATTGGATCGATCTTGATTGCCTGCTTTAAATACGGAATTGCTTTTTCTACCGATTGGCCAATGGTTAGCGTCATTGCAACGAGTTGGGCTTGTAGATTATTTTGAGCAGCGTTAGCCCACACTTCCGAGCACATCATGGCTTCTGTGGGCGCTTGGGCGTTAATTGCAAATTCAGTGGCTTCTTTGGCAAGGGATTCATTTTTGGTTAAGAGTGTTGCTTGTAAGTAATTGTTTAAGGCTATACTGTTCATATGGCGGCTAGCCGCCATCTCTGCAACCAGAATGGTGAGCAAAATATTTTGAGCAGGTGGTAGATCTTGTTTTGCTGCAACTACATTTGATAGGACTGTACCGAGGATCAATATAAACAGATATACTATGGTAGTTCGTAAGCGATGAGGAAACCAAAGGTAATTTGTTTTAGGATCAGGTTTTCTCATGATTGGAATCCAAAGTTTGTTCTCTCAATAAACATCGGCTGTTAGAGTTCAAAGCTAAAGGACTTTTTGTAATGGTTTTAATGGCATTAGGTGTAAATCATCACACAGCACCGATAGAGGTTAGGGAAAGGCTTGCCTTCGATTGCCAAGCAGGGATCCTGGGGGCGTCAAAGCTATTGGCCGAAGGCCTGGTTCAAGAGGCAGTGGTTATTTCTACTTGTAATAGAACAGAACTCTATTGTGTTGGGAGTGGCTTAACCGATCCTTTAAGCTGCCTAATAAGGCAATCGGGCATTGACTATGACCATATCAGTCATTTAACCTATATGCATTCAGATCTAAAAGCGGTCGCACATTTAATGCGGGTTGCGAGCGGGCTGGATTCCATGATCTTTGGCGAAGGGGAGATCCTAGGCCAGGTTAAGCAGGCCTATACAGCAGCGGCCAATGCTGGCACGGTTGGAAAACATTTAGGCAGACTTTTTCAAACCACTTTTGCAGTTGCCAAAGAAGCTAGAACTAAGACAGGAATAGGCATTAATCCCGTATCGGTGGCTTATGCAGCGGCTAAATTGTCGCAACATATTTTTTCGGATCTCACGCAAGTATCGGTACTTTTAATTGGGGCAGGTGATTTGATTCGTCAGACTGCGAGACACTTGAGTGCTAGAGGGGTTAAAAAAATAATGGTTGCCAACCGTAGTGAAGCAAATGCTTTGCGGCTTGCCGAGCTTTATGGGGGAGAGGCTTTTCATTTATCCAAAATCCCAGAGCATTTGGCCAAGGCCGATATTGTGATTACGGGGACGCCAAGCGCTTTACCTATTTTAGGAAAAGGGCTCGTAGAAAGTGCTTTACGTAGCCGTAAACGAAGGCCTATGTTTATGGTGGATCTAAGCGTGCCGCGGAATATTGAACCTGAAATAGGGGAACTGGAAGACATCTATTTGTATAGTATTGATGATTTGCAAACGATGGTCGAAGACAATAGACGTTTTCGCCGCTCTGCCGCAGAACAAGCAGAAGGTATTATTGAAGAAGCAGCACTTCAATTTATGGATTGGTTACAGGCCCAAGATTCTTTTAAAATTTTATCGGATTTTCGAAAGAAATTTGAGCAAATTCGGGATAGTTATGTTAAAGCCAGTTTACATCAGTTACAGTTGGGTGAAAATCCTGAAATGATATTAAAGCATTTAGCCCATCGTTTAACCAATCGATTTTTACATGAACCAACCCGGCGTCTTCGAGAGGCGGGTTTAGAAAAAGAACAGGAATTATTAAATTTAACCAGCGATTTATTTGAGCTAACGAATGAAGACATCCCTAGTTAATAAATTAGAATCACTTCTAGAGCGGCATGAAGAACTCAGCTCACTCTTAAGTGATCCAGACATTATACGAGATCAAACTCGGTTTCGTGCATTTTCAAAAGAATATGCAGAATTAGAACCCTTGGTTTTGGAATTTCGTGCTTATCAAAAGGCTGAATTTGCTTTAACTGCAATCCTAGAAATGTTAAAAGACAAAGATCCGGAAATCCGGACTATGGCTCAAGACGAATTAAAACAAACCAAATTACAAGTGGAAGCCTTGGAAGAGTCCTTAAATCAATTATTACTGCCCAAAGATCCGAATGATCAACGAAATGTTTTTTTAGAAATTCGAGCGGGAACGGGTGGCGATGAAGCAGCCATTTTTGCAGGGGATTTGTTTCGAATGTATTCTCGTTATGCAGAAAAGCAAGGCTGGCGAGTGGAATTGATCAATGAAAGTTTTGGGGAACATGGCGGTTATAAAGAAGTGATTATTCGAATCAATGGACAAGGTGTCTATTCAAAATTAAAGTTTGAATCTGGCGCGCATCGTGTACAACGTGTTCCAGTGACAGAATCCATGGGTAGGATCCATACTTCGGCTTGCACCGTTGCCATTTTACCAGAAGTCGAAGCCATAGACTCTATCGACATTGATCCCAGCCAGTTAAGAATTGATACTTATCGTGCATCGGGTGCGGGCGGCCAGCACGTGAATAGAACTGATTCAGCGGTTCGTATCACGCATTTACCTACAGGAACCGTTGTCGAATGCCAAGATGAACGTTCACAACATAAAAATAAGGCAAGGGCTCTTGCTTTATTACAAGCTAAAATATTAGCGTCTGAACAGGCAAAACAACGTTTGGAACAGGCGGAAACTCGTCGTAATTTAGTGGGCTCTGGAGATCGCTCGGAGCGGATCCGAACTTATAATTTTCCACAAGGGCGGATCACAGATCATCGGATCAATCTAACCCTCTATAAATTACCGGAAATCTTGGAGGGAGACTTAGCTCCTTTGCTGGGCCCTTTAATTCATGAACATCAGACCGATCTATTAGCGATGATGGGTGATGAAAACTAAGGTAACCATCCAGACCCTTCTGAGATCTCCCTCAGCACTTCAATTAGAGTCCCCTTTAGAAGCAGAGCTTTTATTGGCGCATGTTCTAGAAGTTTCGCGCGTTTATCTTTATACCTGGCCAGAACGCGCCTTAAATGAGCAGCAACAGCGACAATTTTTAGAGTTAACAGAAAGACGTTTGGATGGCGAGCCAATAGCCTATTTGCTGGGAAGCAAAGAATTTTGGTCTTTGCCTTTGACTGTTACGAAAGAGGTATTGATCCCGCGCCCTGAAACAGAACTTTTGGTGCAAACAGTTTTAGATCATTGTCCTAAAGACTTATCAACCGTTCAAATTTTAGAATTAGGAACGGGCTCAGGAGCCATTGCTTTAGCGCTAGCCACGGACTGTAAAAATGCTAAGATCACAGCCCTTGATAATAGCGAGGCTAGTTTAGCGATAGCCCGACAAAATGCAAAAAATTTAAAACTGGAGACTATCGATTTTATTTATAGCGATTGGTTTTCGGTGTTTGATTCCGAAAGCGATAATGAAAATCCAGATAAACCTCTATTCGATATCATAGTAAGTAACCCACCTTATTTAGCGCCCAATGATATTCATTTACAAACAGATCTTCGTTATGAGCCGCAAGGCGCTTTGGTTTCAAAGCCTGATGGTTTTGGAGATCTGAAACAGATCATTCTGCAGGCCCCTCGATATTTAAAACTCAAGGGTTGGTTGATGTTAGAGCATGGATTTCAGCAGGCAGAGGAAGTTCGGCAATGCATGGATTATAATGGGTATGTTGATATTCAGGTTATTAAAGATTTAGCAGGATTAGATAGGGTAACCATCGGGTCATTAAAAAGGAAGTAATATGAAACAGATAGCTAAAGGCCTCATTCTCTTAAGCGCCCTCACAGTATCGAGTGGGGCAGTGGCGGCAGTGTGCGCGGATTTCAATCCTTATATTGGTGCTTATTATCTTATAGACTTGATGAAAGGGAATATGGCTTGGAAAAATGTTTTTCCTAGAAATTATCAGGGAGGAGGCGTTTATGTGGGTAATCGTTTTCTCGATTATTGGGGAGTAGAAATCGGTGCCGATAGCTCTACTGTTCGAAAGAGAGAATGGAGTATTCCGGTTGGAACAGCTTTTTTTGGTGGAAGAGATCCCGTTGCGCTGAATGGGACGACTAAACTCCGTAGGCGAAGTGTTTATCTGGATGCCTTAGGCTATCTGCCTGTAGGTGGTTGCTTTGAACTGATAGGATCCCTTGGTATTGGTTGGGTACAACCAAAAGTAGAGTTTAAATCGTTTAGTTTGCCTTCAGGATCTACCCTCAATGGTACGGCCTTAGCTTCGGTCACGGGAAAAGGCGCTGGAGTTTTGCGTGTTGGTTTTGGCGTCAGTTATATGGTCACCGATATCGTTGGCCTTAAGGCAAAAGTAAATTACGAAACCACCTCGCGTTTATATACAGAAGGGAATGCCTTTTTTACAGGCTTGGGGTATAACAAAAAAGCCTTTAGAAATACTATGGGACTAAACCTCGGTATTTTTGCAAGATGCTAGCGCTGAAGGGGCACGCGACCCCTTTTTGACCACCATTCAAACAGAGGTAAGGTAATTTTTATTCTTCATTTAATTTCAAGCTTGACAGATAGTTAAAAAACTTTTAGATTGGATTTTCGAAGTTATTCAAATACAAGTTTGTTTGTTAAGTAACGTTAATATTGAGGAATATAAATGAAAAACGTAATCAAAAATTTAGTAGTGACGGGCGCATTGTTAAGTACAGCCGCCGCCAACGCCGATTTTATGAGCGATATCAATCCCTACATTGGTGCTAATTATAATCATGTCTGGATGAAAGGTAACAATGTTTATGGAAAATTATTTCCAAAGTCCTACCCTGGCGCAACTTTCTATCTAGGTACTCGGTTTCATGAAAATTTTGCTGTAGAACTCGGCTACGATGTCGCAAGAACGAAAAAACACAATTGGACTCAAGTCGCAGGCACTCAGTTTGGTAATATTGTATTACCCGCGCCTAGTTATACAGGAACCACCAAAGTCTCTCGACAAGGCGGGCATCTCGATTTAGTCGGTTTTGCAAAGGTTGTCGAAAACTTTGATCTATTTGGATCGGTTGGATTTGGTTTGGTTAGAACTAAAATCAAGTTTTTAAACATTACGGGTATTCCTGCGCTTAACAATGGGGTCTTGGCACTCAATTCTATTACTGCTGGAAACCATAAACACAAAGGCGTCTTTCGTTTAGGTCTGGGTGCAAATTATATGCTAACGGATATGGTGGGTCTTCAGGCAAAAGTAGGTTGGGAAACCTCCTCTAATTTGCGGGTCAAGGGTGATGCAAACTTTATGGCATTAGCATTGCCAAAAAAAGGCTTCAAAGACTCCCTGACAACGGCGGCAGGTATTTTTGTTAAGATGTAAGATGTAACTATAAGGATATTGGAAATGCATTTTGTAAAAAGCTTAGTTATTATTGGGAGTACATTATCAGTCGGTAGTGTGGCCGCGCTTAGTTCTGCTTTAGAACCCTATATTGGTCTTGACTATTATCAAGCCAATATGAAACCTAGGCATGATTGGAATTATATTTTTCCAAAAACAGCACCGGGT
>Ga0207028_1095_pt1 | contig 20742 bp, 18 predicted proteins | sample Alteio_BWMinCont_41_FD_153287 | JGI IMG/M metagenome (GOLD analysis project Ga0207028, IMG submission 153287) | Enriched cells from forest soil in Barre Woods Harvard Forest LTER site, Petersham, Massachusetts, United States -... | ecosystem: Environmental > Terrestrial > Soil > Temperate forest >... | reverse complement strand
TCATCGTCGTCGCCCGCACCGCGCAGGATCCCAAGTCCATGCTCCCCGCGCTGGTCAAGGTCATCCACGAGATCGACCCCAACATCGGCGTCCGCAATGAAACCACGATGACGCAGCAGATCAACGATTCAGAAACCGCCTATCTGCATCGCTCGTCTGCGTGGCTCGTCGGCGGCTTCGCCGTTCTCGCACTTCTCCTCAGCGTCGTTGGCCTCTACGGAGTCATCGCCTACTCCGTCAGCCAGCGCACGCGTGAAATCGGAGTGCGCATGGCTCTCGGTGCACAACGCAGCTCCGTCTATCAACTCATCCTGAAGGAAGCCACCTGGCTGATCGCGCTCGGCATCGCCGCCGGACTGGCTGGCTCCCTCGCCGTCACAAGCCTCATGGGAAAGCTTCTCTTCGGTGTCCACTCATGGGACGTGCCAACATTGGCCGCCGTCGCGTTGCTGCTAGGCGTATTTGCATTGCTCGCCAGCTACATCCCAGCCCGCCGCGCCGCATCCGTCAACCCGGTAGAAGCATTAAGGGCAGAATAGCGAATCCCTTATTCGTTCGCGAAAGCTGCCCATGCATTTTGCCCATATAGTGCGGCACGCGGCTAGTGGCGCTATTTCAAAATAACGCTTTACATATGACGCTATACGTCATACCTTGAACGTATGATCGTTGGCTTTAAAGATGCCGATACGATGCAATTGTTCACGGAGCGTAAGAATCGACGTTGGGCAAGCATCGCAAAGGTAGCGCTTAGAAAGCTCGATCAGCTTGAAGCTGCCATTTCCTTGGATGACTTGCGCATCCCGCCAGCGAATCGGTTGGAGGTTCTGAAGGGTAATCGCAAGGGCCAATACAGGGTCAGAATTAACGATCAATACCGCTTGTGCTTTGAGTGGAAACAGGACGGAGCGCATAACGTGGAAGTGGCTGATTATCATTAAGGAGTAGCAAGGCAATGTAGAGGCGAACATGAAACCTGACACTTCGAATCCCGTCGCATTACGTCGTCCAAAATCGGGCTGGAACATTAAGGGAGTCACCACGCATCCAGGCGAAATGCTCGCGGAAGAGTTTCTAAAACCGCTCTCTATCAGCCAGAATCAGCTCGCGCTTGATATCCGAGTGCCGGCAACGCGTATCGGCCAGATCATCAAGGGAAAGCGCTCTATTACGCCGGATACGGCTTTGCGCCTGGCTAAGTATTTCGGTAATAGCGCAGAGTTTTGGCTTAACCTTCAGCAGATGTATGACCTCAGCAAGACGCGCAAGGAAGCCGGGCTGCAGATTGAGCAGGAAGTCCGCACGGTACAGCGGATCGCCTGATTCATCCGCGGCGCTGGCCGCGCGGGTTGTTCCCACATATGTCGAGATCAAGTATTGCTGAGCACGACACAGGCAGGCTGTACCGAGAAGATACCCGGCCGAGTCTCAGATTGAACCGTGACCAATCCCCGGAGTACACTCGATTCAAGTTCTCTTAACATTCGAAGATTTCGTATTGACTGCGGAATCTGCTGCTCCATTTTGGGAGGTTCTGTCTGCGCGCCTTGCGGCCGTATCTCGACGAGCCAACCGATGCCCCAGCACAGGCGAAACCCCCTGCGGCCATCGATGGTTATGAAGCCTCCAGTCGCACTTCCCTGCCCCCGTCGACTCCGTCACCGCCAGCGCCACCACCGGCATCCAGCGATTCGAACCGAAGATGATCGAGCGAGTCGTCAAGGAACTGGCGGCGTACATCGGCCCGATATCGGAGATGATCGTAAAACGCGCTGCCAAGCGGTGCACTTCCGTAGAAGACCTTGTGCGGCATAGTGGCGTAGGAGATCGAAGTCGACGCAGACCGGGCCAGATTCCTAAAGTCTTGCCGCTCTTAACGTAGCAGTAAAAGCGCCCAGCATTAAAATTAAAGCAGCGGTAGCGGCTCGCGAATCGTGCTGAAGAGTTTGCCGAAAGTGGAATAGGCTGGCGCTGATAGAACGGAAAGAAACACCTCAGACGGTAGGCAGACCGAGAGCCTGCCGCAGATGTTCATAAGCGATGCGGATATCCGATGTCGCACTCTCGACTGCTGGCACTACATTGTCCCAGCTCTTCCCACTCCTGAAGTCACTCACATGGCCTTCCAAATGGACAACAGTCGACCCAAGCTTTTCCACGGCATTCTGTACCTTTTCGTTGTTCGGCACAGCTGCAACAGCCGCAGGCTTCTCTTCGGTGTCACATCCGATCAATAGACCAGCAGCGGGCAGCAAGATAGAGAATTGACGACGATTCATGCCTCGTATGGTACTTCTCAGCACGTGAACCAATCACGAAATTTAGCTGTGGGTTGGACTTTGAGGCCAGAGTCCACGTTAAATTCGCGAACACAACCGCGTTGGCAGGACTAATCGTGCCAAACCTTAAGATTGCCGACCATATATTGTTTTGAGCCGTCTCATCGGCTACCTTCAGCATGTGGGTCGCGTGCCTGATGGCAATTCCATGAGTTGATTTCGGCATGCTCGCCTCAAGTCTCAGCTTTTCAGGGTGACATTCATGAGAGTGATTTCCTGCTTTGCTGCTGTCTCACGAATTCTGCTCGCGACGGCCTGCGTAGCCGCAGGAGCACAATCAGGCAGGCCATCAGCCGGACCGGATACGGTAAGCGACGAGGCCAGTGGGCAGGCCTGGTGGGCACACGTCCGCTATCTCGCCGATGATTCAATGAAGGGGCGGCTGACCGGCAGCGACGAATACCTGAAGGCCGCCACATACGTCGTCGATCAGTTCAAATCGTGGGGACTGAAGCCGGCTGGCGTGGACGGAACCTACTATCAGCCGGTCCGCTTTGATGTGCAGCGCGTGATTGCGAAAGACTCTGCGATGGCGCTGGTGACGAATGGCAAGCAGACCCCACTGCAACTGGGAGACGACGCCATTCTTGGCACGCGCACGGCCCAACCGTCCGCGATCGATGCACCGCTCGTTTTCATCGGATATGGGCTGCATCTTCCCGAAGTTGGTTACGATGACTTCAATTCGGCAGAGATGCCCCGAGCCGCGCTCAAAGGCAAGGTGGTGGTGCTGGTCAATGGAGGTCCTGCGGATTTGCCCGGGCCCCTGAAGTCGTTTGCTCGCACCTCGCCGCTGATCAAGGCGATCCGCGAGGCCGGCGCGGTCGGGATGATTTCCATCCCGACTCCGAAGTCGATGGATTTTGGGTGGCAGCGGGTGGCATCGAGCGCTTCGCAGCCCGGCATGCGCCTGGCCGCAGCGCTAGGAGATGCAGCGGTGGCCGAACGACATCCGGCGCTGGCCGATGACCACGGCGAGCTTTTCACCGCGACGTTTAACCCGGCGCAAGCAGACAAGCTCTTTGAAGGCAGCGGACACAGCTTCGCCGAAATCCTCGCGTTGGCCGATGCTCAGAAACCGCTGCCCCGTTTTGCGCTGGGCAACGGCATTCACGCGACAGTTGCCACGGAGACTTCGCACGTCGTCTCACCCAACATAGTGGCCGTGCTTCCGGGATCCGATCCGCAGCTTAAGGCTCAGTACGTTGCGGTATCCGCACACCTGGACCACCTGGGCGTGGGCGAGCCGATCCATAGGAAGACGATCTATGCAGGAGCGATGGACGACGCCTCGGGAGTGGCCACCGTGCTTGAGACGGCGCGGACGATCAGCCAGAGCGGCGAACGCCCGAAACGGTCGCTGTTGTTTCTGGTCTTCACCGCGGAAGAGAAGGGACTGCTGGGGTCGCGATTCTTTGCGGGACACCCTACTGTGCCGGAAGGCAGTGTGGTCGCCGACCTGAATCTGGACATGTTCATGCCCATCTTTGCTCTCAAGAAACTGCATGTGCAAGGCCTGGAGCAGTCAACGCTTGCCGACGAGGCGCGGGCAGTGGGAGCGGAACACCACATCGAAATCGCGGGCGATCCGGAACCGGACCGGAACTCGTTCATCCGCACCGATCAGTACAGCTTTGTGCAGGCAGGAGTGCCGGCTCTGGCAATGAAGTTCGGCTGGAGGGCAGGGTCGCCCGAATACAAAGCGTGGCGGGCATGGCTGGCTGAGCGGTACCACTCCACCGACGACGATCTGACCCAGCCGGTTGATCTGGCAGCCGCCGCGCAATTCAACGGATTTTTTGCGGACCTGACCCGGGCGGTAGCGAATAATGCGTCGACTCCGCATTATCTGGATTCGAGCTTCTTTAGACGCTTTGAGGTTCACCCATGACGCGTGGAATATCACCTAATCGCGGCAAGTTACTTGTGACTTACGTCCATCATGTTGTCCTCCGGGTTGCGATCAATGAGCTTGGCATACGGATCGATCCCGGCGCGTGTCGGCCTCTGGTCGACAATAAACTCCGCAGTCGAGTCATTCTTCGAGATCCATTGCTTCTCCACATGAATTGGCTGCTCGTGGTCCTTCGTGCCCGAGAAAACACCGACCTCGATCAGGTCATGCAGTGGAACTTCTGATTCGACGCCATCGCCACTTGCCTTCAGCTTGCGGGATTTCAAAGTAAGAACAACTTTGTATTTGTGATCAGGCGTTTCCTGCCACGTTGCGGAGACAATACGATTGTCATAGAGCGTAATGCTTTCAAACATGTCGCTGACAAGATATTGCAGATCGGGCGGAGTGACGGTGCGCAGCGACGCTACTAGCCCTCGCGTGTCAGGATAAGGCGGCTGGCTGTAACGGTTCTGCATCAGGAAACTACTGAGGGCCTGATTCAGCTTATCTTCGCCGATATAGTCACTCAGTGCATAAAGCACAAGCGAGCCCTTCTGGTACCAGACGTAAGGCTCATTCTGCACCAATACGAGAGGTGGCTCATGCCTCACTTCGCCACTTCGTCCGCGAAGATAGCCGTCCAATTCATGCTTCAGAAAAAGACGCATGTGGGCGTCCCCATATTGATGCTGCATCACGCGCAGCGCCGAGTATTCGGCAAGGCTCTCAGACATCATGTTTGAGCCCTGCACATCTCCGCCGATCAGTTGATGCCCCCACCACTGGTGAGCCAACTCGTGCGCAGTAACAAAATAAGTAAAGTCGATGTCGTCTGCCTTCTTCAATCGGCCGATGAAGCCGATGTCTTCCGAATAAGGAACCGTGTTAGGAAAGGACTGCGCGAATCCACGGTAGCGGGGAAATTCAAGAATGCGGTACTGCTGGAACTGGTACGGACTGTAGTTTGCTGTGTAATAGTCCAGGCCGTGCTTCGAAGACGACAGCATTTTGTCAAGATCGAAGGTATGCTGAGGCGTGTAGTAGATTTCGAGATTTACGTCTTTCCACTTGTCATGCTTGACGGCGTAGCGGCCCGAAAGGTACGAGAAGAAATCGGCGATCTCCGTCGAGCCCATGCTGTACTCGTAGTAGTTGCGCCCGTTCTCCGTCCACTGCTTCTGCAGATAGCCTGGAGCAATTGCAACCTGATCCGCAGATGTACTGACTACAGTGTGGTATGTGATCCAGTCTGAGTCCGGGCGGAAAAGATTCAACTGTGAGTAGTAGGGGTCGCCGCGCGGAGCCATTTCCTGATAAAGGCCCAGCTTTTCCTCCCTGCGTCTTACCGGGTTGTCCAGTTCTATATTGCGGTTGTAGCCCAGGTAAGGAAAGTAATCGGAGTCGAAAAAAGTGCCGTTGTAGGCAAGTTCCGCGCGCTCATTGCCATCGCGGAAGCCGTGCGACGTCCATGAGCAATGGAAGTCCATCCGCATCTTTTCGCCCGGGGCAAGCGGCTGCGCAAGGTGATAAACGAAATACCAGTGCTGCTTGTCGTTGAGCGTCAGTTGTGAGGGACGATCAAAGTGAATTTCATCGAGCGATTCCCTCTGACCGGTGACATGAATGTCGCTGATCGGCTGATCCGAGTTATTTTTCAGAATGTACCCGCCGGTTGCCTTGAAGGAGCGTTGCTGGGGATAGATATCGACGGTCGTGTCGACAGCAACGATCTTAGGAAGCGGCTGCTTCTCGTACTTTTTGTAAAGCTTTTCGTACTCAGCCTGCAAATGGCGCTGCTGCTTTGTTGTGCGAAATGGATTGAGGCGATGCGTGTTGTAGTAGAACCACGCGCCACTCCCAACTGCAACTGCCAATAGGACCACAGCAACCGGAACGAGTCTGGGTAAACGCTCAAGGGCCCCGTGAAGACGGCTCTTCCATGACGTATCACTTCCCCGTCGTTGCATGGCGATCCCAATGATTCCGAGAAGTCCGGCGATGGCAAGCCAATACAATATCGACCAGAAAAGGCCAGGCACGAAATGGCCATAACCATTCATATCGGAATAGGTATAGGGCGTTACTTGCCCGAATAAAAGAAGGCTGTTTTCTGTAACTGTGCGATACAGAACGGGAATCAGGATGAAATAGCCTATGGCAATACCGTGTCCTAGGAACTTGTTACCCACAAGTGTCTGGATACACATGGCGAAGAGAGCAAAGGTCATCACTTGAGGGAAGGTGATAAGGTAGAGCTCTTTGAAATACTGCAGCAATTCGAAGTGATAATACCCTTGAATGGCCTGCGAAAAAACGCCGCAGACTACCACAGCGGTAAGCAGCACAAGTTCGACTGCCGCCAGTGCGCACAACTTACTCAGCCAGTCGACCCATTCGCGAGATGGCAGCGAATCGTGAATCTGTTCGAAACGGGTGTCGCGTTCCCGCCACACCAATTCTCCTGCGTAGAGCGTAGCCACGATGAAGAAGAAAAGCGTGGCATTTCCTTCGACCGATTGCAGCATCAGGTAGGTAACCGGCCAGACATCACGATCCTGCACGCGACCCGCGAAATGTGCATTGATCAGAACGTAAGCGATCATCACGACAGTGATGCCCCAGAAGGGAATCTCGCGAACGATGTTCTGGATACGTAACGACAACAGTGACAGAAACTGCTGTACAGTGGTTCCGATGCCGAAGTATTGATGGACTTTTGGAAGAGCGACGGCAAAGCGCGGCCTTGGTGAATGCAGTTCTTCCTGCTCGACCTTTTTTTTCCGGCGTGAGGCGCGAGCCGTCAACGCTTCGGCAGACATTGGGAAAAAGATCCAGGTAGCGGCGAGCGCCAGTACTCCAACTCCACTCCAGAGCAGGCGGTTCCACAAAAACATCCCAGTCCACGACACGGCCAGAGTGTTTCTTTCGGCGACCGTCCAATAGCGCGTTACGCTGTCCAGAAGCAGAATGCCGAGCGGATCAAAGACCGAAGGCCAGAAACGCTCAAGGCTCCTCGCGGTGATCACGCTGACGAAACCTACCAGATAAATGACGAAGAGAACGACGCCCTGCAGATAGACCACGACGATCTTGCGTGTAAGCGCTGCAGCCATGAAAAACAGGCTGCCCAGGAAAAAGACCTGCACGGCAATCACTGAAAAGTACAGCTTCACAAACATCAACAGATGCAGCGGTCCGATGCGCGTCTGGTCAGCCCACGGAGCGAAGCAGCCGATAATTTCCCCGAGCGGCAGGCCGGTAAAGATGAGTAGTGTGACAGCGATCGATCCGGCCCACCGACCTCCGAGGTAGGCCAGCTTCGAAATCGGCTTGGTAAAGACCAGCTGCCAGGTGTCACGTTGAAAATCGCGCAGGATCGAGGGCCCGAAGATCGCGGCCATCACGATCATTCCGAAAGCCGTCAGCTGGAAAAAGATCTGCATGGTGGCGTAAGGCCCATTCAGCAAAACTTTGCCGGCGCCGACCGGGCCGAAGTCTTCTGCCGCCACGGACAGGAAGGCGATCAGAAACCACATCAGAAAATAGACATAGGTCGAAATGCTTTTGAGTCGCAGCCGCAGCTCTAAAAGAAAGAAATCAAGAAACATGAGAACTCTCCGCGCCGAATATCAGTTGGCCTTGTGGCGTTCCAGGCTAAGGAAGTACACGTCTTCAAGGTTCGGATCGACAGACTTGAAGCCATTGCCCGGATCGCTTTCCGCGTAAACGCGCACCTCATGCGAGCCGCCCAGCAACTGCATCGATACAATCTGCAACTCCTTTTCGATCGCCGCCATTTCGCTTTCATCATCGACAATCTTGCTCCAGATACGGCTCTTGAGCGTTTCCAGCGCCTCGGACGGAGAGCCTTCCAGAAGCAGCTGTCCGTTGCTGATGATCGCCATTCGGTTGCACAGCTCACGCACATCTTCAACAATGTGCGTGGACAGAATGACGATAACGTCGCGTCCGATCGCACTGAGCAGATTGAGAAAGCGATGACGCTCTGAGGGATCGAGCCCTGCCGTTGGCTCATCCACGATAATCAGCTTGGGGTTACCAAGCAACGCTTGTGCAATACCGAATCGCTGCTTCATTCCGCCGGAATAGGTCGTCAGTGCCTTCTTGCGGACCTCCCAGAGATTGGTCTGGTGCAGCAGAGCTTCTACCATGTCTTTTCGCTCGCCACTCTTGGTCACGCCTTTCATCACCGCAAGGTGGTTAAGCATGTCGAGAGCTGAGATCTTTGGATAGACCCCAAACTCCTGCGGCAGATAGCCAAGTAGTTGCCGTACCGTTTCCTTCTGCTTGACGACGTTCACCCCGTCGAGCCAAATCTCTCCTGAATCAGGCTCCTGCAGAGTGGCAATGGTTCGCATCAGCGTGCTCTTGCCTGCTCCGTTCGGCCCCAATAGCCCAAACATATTGTTGCCAATAGTAAGGTTAAGGTTGGAGAGAGCCTGTACTCCATTGGGATACGTCTTAGACAAATCTGTGATGGTTAGTGGCAAAGAATATCTCCTCAGCAGTAGAAGATCTAGAACGACGTCTGAGCTCGCTTCCGAAGTGGGAACCAGTATATCCGGGAGCGCCCAGCATTAACTCTGTCGGTGCACAAGGGCGTCTATTGATACGGCACGTCAAATGCAACCACTTCAGGATCGGACTAGTCTAGAGTCGAAGAGATGCTAATGAAAATGCTCGACGAGCATGATGTCGCTGTTTACATCAGCTTCACTCCCGCCTTGCGCAATTCCCCGCTGCGAAGATCAAGCTCATAATCCCCAAATCGTACGAGTCGAAGCTGGCGTTCTGTTTCTGCCATTGCAGATTGCCCTAGCGATGCTAACGAAAATGCTCAACGAGCATAATGTCGCTATTCTCCTCGCCGACGAGTGAATACATGATCCAGCGGCCATCGGGAGAGAGTGATAGCCCGCTAAAGAAGTCCCTGTCCACCTCAAAGACTGGGCGTGTCTGCTTGCTGGCGAAATCAAAGTAGCGGAGAGATCTGGGCGCCTCGGCGGGAACAAAATAGATGCCCGTTCGGAAGAGGGTCCAGAGCTCGGCCTCTCTAATTCGGGGCATTCCATCCACTGTGGACTCCGTACCCGGCTGCCCCGACAGAGCGACTTGCTTCAGCGTCGATTTGTCGTGGTTGCTCGCAAAATATACGGTCTTCCCATCGAAAGACTCTTGCGGATTGATCGCCTCGGCACCCTTGGAGAGTAAAATGGCATCCCCGCCTGAGGCGGGACAACGATAGATTCCCATCCTGCCAGATTCCTGGGAGCTGAAATACATCCACTTTCCATCCTGGGACCAGTGAGGACGACCCACGTTGGTGATATTTGTGACCAGCTTCCTGGGCTTCCGTTCGGTCACGTCGGCCTCATATATTTCCCAGTGCTCCCCGGGGTGCGAGTCAAACGCTATCCTGCTTCCGTCCGGCACCATTGCGGACTGCCACTCGCATCTTTGGGATTTGAGATCTGCACCAGGTTGGCGCCATCGTCGCTGCTGATCCAAACTCCCTGCAAGCCAGTTCGTAGAGACGCAAAAGTAATGCGCTTTCCGTCCGGAGAGTATTGAGCGTCGAACTGTGCCCGCGAGGAAGGGATGAGTTCTAGGCCGGAGATTCCGGGTGAAGCAGGTTGGTGCGCCAGAGGTTTGAGCTTGTGGCTAGAGAGCTGTAGGCAAGCTTGTCGCCCCTGGACGAAACTGTGGGCTGCAATGCACGTCCGGCGAATTCAAGCTGTTTCGTCGCCCCATTCTCAACAGTAACTTCACCGAGTTCCCTGGAGAGCCCGCTTCCAAGGGACTGAAGGGAATAAATGAGTTTCTCATCGTTGGCCGACCACGTTAACCCAGTTGGAAAAGCCCGAAATGATGAAATCGTTTTCGGCTGACCACCCGGAATTGTTAAGGAATATAGAACGGCGTCGAACGGCCTTCGCAAACACCAGTATGCGAGGTACTCGCCGTTGTGGGAGAACGCTGGCAGACCTTCACCAATGCACATTGGATTGATCGGAATCTGCTTGGCCTCCAATGTTTCCATTGAGAGGAGATTGATCCTTGCCTGTTCCTCTCCAGGCCCCGCATCTGCGTAGCCAATCCACTTGCCGTCAGGCGACCAACTGATAATGGCAAAGTCACTCGCGCGAATTCGAGTTGAGCGTAATTTCCTTTCCGGCCCGCCAAGCGCAGGGACAACGTAGATTCCTGTGTCAGCGTCCGCCAAGCGATGAAAAGCGATCTGCGTCCCGTCGGGCGACCACGCTGGACTGATCCATTCCGAGGGATGGTGCGTAAGGCGGAGAAGAGTTTCGCTTCCGAGGGCCTTCACATATAGATCGAAGCCTTTGTCCCCATGTGCAGGATCACCATTCCATGCGAAAGCGATTCTGGAGCCATCGGCGGAGAAAGCCGGGGAAGTCGCGACTCCAGGAAACGCCGTGAACGGTATGACAGTCAGGGCTGCCTGCTCCTGCAGACGCTGCTGCCGATACCATCGATAGACAACCACGGCTCCAACGGCAACGACTAAGATGGCGAGAACGCCTGCGGCGATCTTCAACCACGTTCGACGCGAGTACCGCCCCCGATCCGGTTCGACTGCAACAACAGGCTGCGCCCGTGGCTCCAGTTCACCGATGAACCGGTAACCCCGCCGAGGCAGCGTCTCGACAAAGCGCGGGCTTTCCGCCGAATCCCCCAGCACTTCCCGAATCTTGTTAATGGCGGTATTCAGGTTGTGATCGACGTCGACAAACGTGTCCGGCCAGAGCCGCTTCTGCAACTCCTCCCGAGTCACCACCTCGCCTGGACGCTCCAGCAGAATGCTGAGAACCTGAAACGGCTGGCCCCCGATCTTCAGCTTCACTCCGCCTTTGCGCAATTCTCCGCTGCGAAGATCAACCTCGAAATTTCCGAACCGCAGGAGTCGAAGCTGGAGCTCTGTCTCTTCCATCGCTAGGGTGCCCTCGCGATCTGTTCGCGGTCCCGATCACATCTCCGAGCTACAGGAGAACTCCGTAACTGACAGAAAAACAATCAGTTACGCAATGATATTCTTTCGACCTTTCATCGACCAGCATTTTACCCGCAATCGATTGAGGTAGCCCCGCCAAAGCCTCAATGTCGCCCTCACCTCGCACCCGGCGAGCTGGAGGGTCGACATGAAACACCTGTTCTCCCATCGCAGTCTTCCGTTTCTGGTCTCCGTAACCCTGGCGACGGTCACGCTTCCCGCTTTGCTGGCAGAGTCGCACTGCCCCGCAGGCATCGCCAGTGTAACCCCGCGCTTCGTCCAACGCGCCCTAATTGTGATACCCGTCAGAATCAACCAGAAAGGCCCGTTTGATTTCATGGTCGATACGGGCAGCCAGGTTACAGTCGTCGATCCATCGCTGGCCTCGGAACTCCACCTGAAGCCTCAAGGCACGGTCGGTCTTGTTACCGTCGCCAGCTACGTGCACGCATCGCTAACCGTTCCGGATACGTTGGAAGCCGCCTCTCACGTCGTCGAAAAGCCCCTTGTCGTGGTCCAGGACCTCGGACCGATACAGGCTGCCGATCCCCGCATACGTGGGGTCCTCGGTGAAAACTTCCTCTCCCACTTCGACCTACTGATCGACTATTCGCACAAATTGCTCTGTCTCGACGAGACCGGCGCAATGCGGGAGAGTGTCCGCGGCGAGCACATCCCACTCATGGCGCCACAAAATCCCGAAGGCGAAGTGCCATTCACGGAACGCCTGGTGATTTCGGTTCATCTCTCCGGCACCGGAACCCGGCAAATCCTGCTGCAACTTGATTCCGGCAGCGACGGCCTGATCCTCTACGCCAGCGATAACGAAACGAAATCGGCCCTGCTGAAGCAAGCCATCCTCCAGGGAAGCGGCGTGAGCAAGGCGCAACGGGCCTTTGCCGTTCTGCCCCCACAAGACCTGCGGATCGGCGCCCGTACCCTGAGCCGCGTCTCCTTCGTAACACCAGCGAACGTGAGCGAGAACGTCCCAAAGCGCGATGAAGACGGTTTGCTCCCAACGCTACTCTTCCACTGCGTCTTCATCAGCAGTGCCGATCACTATGTGGTTTTTGATCCCAGGTGAAAGTGCCTTTATCTCACCTCGCGGAAACCGAGAGGAATATCGCAGCCTTTTTTTAGGACATTACAAGCACTCCAGTTTTCCCGTTATGGGAATGTCTGGAGAAAAATATTATCCGTTGCAACAAATACTGGCATGGGATTATGCTCTGATTTGCTAAACTATATATAGACGTATAAACAAAGACGCCCGCCCTGATGAAGGCGGGCTTTTCATTTCTGCAAGATCGCCTTGAAATGGCGTTAAACCGTTTAAAATGAGGACTTTATTGATAAATTGCAGATAATAAAGCGTTTGCATCGACGATGATTTTCTAACTCGCTGAAAACAAGGAATTTGTCCCAAAATACGGGGGGGCCCTCCTGGTGGCTTTGGGCTTATGGCCCAGCCGCGCGCGGCTGATACGGCTCGACCGACAGCAGATTCCCCAGCACCGTCCGCTCCTGCGGCGAGTACTGCTGCTGGAAACGGGCTGAGTTCAGAATCGACTGCCGCTGCCCCGGCGGAACGCCGCGCAGATCCTGAAAGGCTCGCCGCATATCGTTCTGGCGATCAGCCGGCATCTGATGGAAGGCCTGCGACGCGCCACGGACTCCAGCTTTCTGCTCCGGACTCAGGTGCTCGAACATTTCATTCCGCTGCAGCATCCTCTGGCGCTGTTGTGGAGGAGCGCTGTCGAGGGTGTGCATCCGGTTTATGAGCCGCTGCTGCTGGTCCTGCGGCAATCGGTTGAAGCCGGGTTCCTGGCGCAGCGCGTTTTCCCGCTGCTGCGATGTCATGTTCTGGTGGTTGTTCAACCACTCCGGCAAATGCCCCGCCTGCCCTGGCCGGTTGTTGAATTGCTGTGCATTGTTGCCGAATTGGGGTGAGTTATAGTGCGGCTGTGACTGTGGCCCCGGCTGAGGACGCATCTGTCCCTGCGGCGCCGACTGCGGATGCGGCTGCTGCCGGGGCGGAGACGGAGGGTGCGGCGACGCCGCATGCGGAGCCTGCATCTGAGGCGCGGGAGCATGGCCGCTGCCGTGCTGCCCAGCAAAGGCTGTAACTGTAAAGGAGGTGAGTCCAGTTGCGAGCGCGAACGCTACAGACAGAAGAGCGTGGGTCTTCCGCTGTCTGCAGACCGTCTTTCTGTGCTGTTCCAGTGCTCGCATCGTAATGGTTTCCAAGGCTCGTTCGTTAATTCTTGCGCGGCTTGGTCATCTGTTGAAAATCCCGTGACTGCTGCGCAGTTCTTCATACTCTTCACTCGTCCTTACAGATCGTTCGACGAACTGCCGCTATCGTCCTGATCGTTCTGGTCCAGAGAGTTCAACTGCTGAAATACCTGCGCATTATCATCCAGAGATTTCAGATCTTCAACCGTAGCCGAGGTCTTTACCGGGGCCGCAGAATGCGACGACAGCAATCCCGCAAACGTGCCCCCGCCAATAATAATCAAAAGCGCCAGCGCGCCTACGGCGATGGGACGAAGATGCGTATTGCTGCCGAAGAGAAGTCGCGCACGCATGCGCTCCAGCATCCCGGCAGGCTCAGCTCGCTGCTCCTCGCGCAGACGCACAGCCAGCTTCGAATCGAAATACGCTGACGGCTCCGGTGCCTGCCACTCGTCCATCAGGTTCATCGTCGCTTCGAGCGTTGCCAGTTCCTCGCTGCACGCTGCGCAATCTTCCAAATGATTGCGCACATCAGCCGGGACCGACTCTGGATCGAAGATCAGGTTCGCAAGATTCGCTTTGACTTTCCGGCAGATCATAATTCCCTCATTACTTCTTAAACAAATTCCTTCAGCCTCTCCCGCAGCGTCTGATACGCGCGAAAGAGCAGTGACTTCGTAGCGGACTCACTCAGCTTCAAAACTTCGCCAATTTGCTTATAGTCCATCCCTTGATACTTATGCATCAACACTGCCATCCGCTGCCGCTCCGGCAGAGCCATCACATGCTGGCGAATGGCCCGCATCCGTTCATCCCGGACCAGGTCATGCTCGACCGATGGAGTGGAATCGGCCACGTCCGGCGTCGTTCCCGTCTCCGGATCGGGCTGATCCAGATAAACATTCTGAGCCGACCGTTCATGCTTCGTATCTCTGGCATGGTTGACGCCCAGATTCGTGGCAATCCGGTAAAGCCAGGTCGTAAACCGAGCCTCGGCCCGATAGGTCTGACGCGAGCGGTACACCCGCAAAAAAACTTCCTGCGCCAGTTCCTCAGCCACAGCCTGGTTATGCACCATGCGGAACATAAAGTGAATGATCGGCTTGCGGTATTTCTCAATCAGATAATTGAAGCCCTGATCATCCCCTTCGCTGACCCGCAGCATGATTTCAGCATCGGTCAGCGCGCTCCAGTCGGCGACTCGTGCACTCGCCATACCTTCATTGCGGGTGCCCTGTAACAGCGGTCGGTCCAAAACTCGGTCTAGAGCAATGGTTGCCATACCCTTACGAACACCGGAACCGTCCTCAGGTTGCGGAAAAGATGCATTTTCCTCAGAGGTTTCGGGTCCTTCGCCCATCTCGTCCTGGGAAGGCTCACCATCGCCTTCCTGACCCGCTGGAGGGTGAGGAATCTTTTCCGGAAGCGGGGCTGGATCACGGGAAACCATGAACTCTATCCATCTGATTGTAAACAGATGCTAAACACGCATTCTGGTTTGGCAGGCAGTCGTGCAGATGATAATCTAAAGACTGTTTACCCCGCCTCAAGGGGCGCATAACTCAGCGGTAGAGTGCCACCTTCACACGGTGGAAGTCGTAGGTTCGAATCCTGCTGCGCCCACCATTCCTTTCAATAACTTAGGCGATGTGACGGTCGAAGCATTTGCGGCTTTTTGTGGCAAATCGTCGGAAGAGTGATTTTCTTCTCCTTTCATTAACATGGCGTACACCGATCCGACCATCGACTGCACGCTCTCTGGCAACTCCTGCATGTACTCGTTGGCCGTAGTGTCGGGCCGTGAATGCCGAAGGTGCGCCTGGATGTCTTTGACTGAGCCCATCTTCTGTGCCTGCGTCGCCATCGTCCGTCGCATGACCTGGAAGTTCAGCTTCGGAATACCTAATGACTCCGCCAGGGGCTTCAGAACCCGAAAACGATAGTTGTCCGCGTCCATAAATCCTCCGTCCGCATTCGGGAAGATGAACTCATCCGAAGACGCCTTGCGGTGCTCTGGCTTCGTGCAGTCAACCTTCTTGCATGAGGCTTTCTTGCACTCCATCTTCCAGCGCAGCAGTTCGTCAGCTAGACCGTCTGGCAAATGAACCTTCGTGAGGCTGCCGGGCGTCTTTCCAAAAGGCCTGAGCGTTCTCCGATAGACGGTTTCGGTCAGCGTGAGAGTGTTCTGGTCATCGAAGGATCTCCACCGCAGCGCGAACAGTTCGCTGGGGCGTAGCGCCTCCGTCATGTCAAGCATCAGTAGTAGACGATCCCGCCTGCTGGCGTGCGCCAGGATCAGCCAAAGCTGTTCCCAACTCAAGACCTGCTTGTCCTTGGGCCGAAGGTTCTTCGGAATCCTCAACTTCCGGCTTGGGTCCTTCGTTAGGTACTCCTGCTCGATGGCTTCGTCGAAGATGGACTTCAGATACGAACGTGCCTGCTTCACACGGTCCTGCGAGTACCGCTCCGCAAGACTGTTCAGGTGCGTCTGTAGCGTGAACTTGTCGAACGAATCGAGCGGGTACACTCCGAATCGATTTACGAGATCGAGCTGAATCTGAGACATCTTCTCTTTCGCCGTTTCCGGCCGCCAATCTCCGTTGCGTAAGGGAAAGTAGCGGTTGAGCACAAACCATTCGAACGTAACGGAACTGTCCTTGAGGACTCGTCCTCCGAGATTCTGACCAGTACGTTTGGTGACCTCGGCTCGCAACGCTTCACGCGCCTGGAGCTTGGTCATTTTGGTTTTGAGGGCAAGCTTGACGCAAACTTTCTTGACTCGCTCCTCGCCGGTTTCAGGATCAAGGATCGTCTGGCGGAAGTAGCCGAACCACTGCTTCCCGCGCAACGAAACCCATCCTGCCTGGTGCGATTTACCCATCGGTTCCTCAGTTTCTGCGGGGAAAGAGTGGGCGCTTCTATTCTAGACGGCGCGCCGTCGAAGTGCCGACAACCGCTCATGCTCCTCGATGAACAACTCAATGCCGCTAGCACGATAACGAAGTGTTCCATCTCCCATGCGAATGACAGGAAGAAGAGGCTTCTTGCGAGACGAATGATCCCAGACCCAGTCCGTGCTCACGTTAAGGCGCTTTGCCACATCTTCTGCAGTGAGAAGAGATTCGATTTCCCGGGCTCTCTTCGGCGGCTTGCTTCGAAGGTTCTCAGGGCTAATGGGATCAGCGAGAGAAGGAGGGTTTGTAGAAGTGTCGTCCATTGGCGTCTCCACTTCACCGAGAGTGAAGTGAACAAAGACATACGTCCAATACTTCCTATCAATAAGAGCCAAGATTCTACTTATGGCTGTGCTCCAATAGCGGGTACATAAAGGTTTCCGGATACACAGTTGTGTTCGAATCCTTTGATGTTCCTAATTGACGCTCGCCTTACACACAGGAACGATTGAACTACCAAGGCTTTATCGTGTCTGTCTCTTGACATTCAGCCAGCGGAGCATCAACGTTATGTCGGATTCAGTGGATTTTCGCCATCTTGAGTACCTCGTCGCAATTCACGAAGGAAAGAACTTCACTAAGGCTGCCGAACGCGTCTATCGCTCGCAACCTGCTGTGAGTCAGCAAATCCGCGCGCTAGAGGATGACGTGGGATTTCCAATCTTTGTACGCGGAGGGCGCGATGGAGTCTCCCCCACTCCTGCCGGTGAACTCATCCTTAACTGGGCGCGGAATGTTCTGGCGGAACGTCGCGAAATCTTTATTATGGCGCTCGCGATTCACCAGGGAGATGTACCACCACTCAAACTCGGTTTCTCGCCATTTGTAAATCCCACTCTCGTTCAGACTTTTCGCGGTGTTTACAGTGCCCTCTTTCCCGGATGCGAAATTCAACTCTCCAGTGGAAATACGACGCACGCGCTACAGCGTCTTGGCCACGGTGGAATAGATTGCGCGGTACTTCCAATGCCCATAGATCGGGACTTGTGGAACGTATTACAAGTTGCGCAGTCTCCACTTGTCTTGTGTATGCGTAGAGATGATCCTCTTAGCTCTTACACACAGATAGACATCCAGCAGGCAGCACCGCGAATCAGGATCTTTCGCGATCCGGAATTGCACCCTTCTGCACATTCCCGGTTAGCGGAGATGTTCACAGAAGTCGGAATTTCACTAAAACTCGCGAATTCAGCTGCCACATCATCTGACATGCAATGGATGGTCAAGGAAACCGGCATGCTGGCGTTGATTGATCAACTCTCTCCACTCGATTTCGGCCTTGTCACGCGACCTATTGCAAGCCTTAGTTGGACCGTGGACACGGCATTTGTAACTAGCAAATCAGCACGGCATATAGCACTTCCGTTTGTGGAGAAATATCTAAGAGAAAACGGACTCGACACCCAACATAACGAATTGCGATCGGAACGGATTCGTCCTCAGCAATTAAAGCTGATTAGCTGACGATGACTCTATAAGCAGAATTTGGGTAGCTATAAAAAATACGTCTTGGACGCAGCATTGCAACTCGGCCTATTTTCCGTGTCATGGCAGTAGCGAACTTGCCATTGAGGAGAATGCCGATGTCACTTCGTTCAAGCTTCCGTTCTAAGAATCTCAGTCGAAAGCTGATTCGTACTGCGCGCATCATGGGGCCGACCTTTGTCGCGCTCGCTGTTGCGGGTGCCACCAATATTGCTCACGCCCAAGGAACGATGGATTTCTCCGGAGCGCAAACGCTTATGGGAACGTTCAAGACGTTCGCCATCTACGCCGGCGCTGTGATCTGTTTTGGCGGTCTTATCTTCGCCGGAATTCGCATGCTGAGCGGACGCTTTCAGGATGCTATCCCTGGGCTCTTCGGTGCACTCTTTGGCGCCGGAGTTTTGGGTTGGGGCGCGGGCTGGATCGGCTCTCTTACCGGCCAGTCTATGTGAGGTGCGCCCATGACCAAGCGGGGAGAACCGTTACCGATCAATCAGGCGCTTAACAGGCCACGAGCCAAACTTGGACTCGACCTCAGCGCATGGATGACGATTGTCTTCGTCTGCGTAACGGTTTTCCTCGTTGGGTTTCGCCTGCTGGCCATGATGGCTTTCCCCATGCTGGCCGTCGGCGCGTGGCTCATCGTTCGCAAACACCCAAAGATGTTCCAGCTCTGGGGCTTGAGCCTCAGCCAGAAGCCCTACTATGACCCGCGCAAAAACTGAGCAAGCCAAATTCGTTCCGTGGTTCGCCAAAGCCGGAGCCGCGTGCTCGATTGTTCCAATCTCGCGCTTTATTGGCCCGAACATCTTTGTCCTGAAAGGCGGCGGCTACGGATGCTTGTTTGCTCTGACCGGCATAGATGAAGAGGGTTTGACTGACCAGGAGCTTGAGTCGCGGATGCGTTCGATAGAAGGCGCATTGCGCGGGCTTCCCGAAGGTTCATGCGTGTATCAGTACACCCGCGTCATGTCGGGCTACGAGCTGCCGCGTCAGAAGACGTACAGCAATCCCGTTACACAGGTATTCGTGGATGACCGGCTGACCTTTCTTGAGAAGACGGCAGGCTTCCGGCGTATTGACCTTCATTGGTGCCTCACTCTTGAACCTTCCAAATTGAAGGCGTTTGAGCGTAAGCCCCAGCAAAATGCAGCTGAGACGTCACGGATGTTGGCAGAGCTTCAGAAGACAGCAGCCATTCTGGAAGGTCAGCTCGGCAGCATGTTGGGACTCCACTTGCTTAAAAAACAAGCCACATTCCAGTTCTTTTCGTACCTATTCAATCTTGAGGAATGGGCCACGCAAAACCAACTCGGCGACGATACCGGAGTAGACAGGCAGATCGTCTGTAATCCCGTTGCATGGCACAGCGATCATCTGCGAGTCGGAAAACGGTTCGTGCAGATGTTTTCGCTAAAGACAACGCCCGAGGCATCGCGGCCTTGCCTGTTCTCCCGGCAACTAACACTGGACTGCGACAGTATCCTTTGCTCGACTTGGCGGCCCAAGTCCCCCGCCTCGGCCCGCAGCGAAATCGACGCTCAGGAGAAGTTCATTTCGTTTTTCAAAGTCGGTGTGCTGAGCCGTGTGATGAGTGGACGCGACACGGCTTCACTCGAGACCGGAGCGGGCGCAAAAGCGGCGAACAGCAGCGTCGATGACTTGAGCCTGGTCATCCGCGAGCTGGACAAGAAAGCACAAGGCGAATACTCGCTGCGGCTCTTGCTCGCAGGTCGCAGCCCGGAGCAGCTACGCGATACCACACCCGCCGTGCATCGGATCTTCGCCGATGCGAGAGCCCAGGTGATCGAGGAAACGCTCGGCAATCTGTCGGCGTTCTACGCCATGTTCCCCGGCAATGGGAGATTCAACGTCTTTCCGATGTGGCTCAGTGAAGAACATCATGCACGATTGTCTTCCGTCTTTGCACCGCACATCGGCCATCCGTTTTCCGAAGATTTGGATGCGGAGTACCTCAACATCTTTGAAACCCGCAGCAGGACGCCGTTCTTTCAGGACGTCTATGTGGACGGCGTTCGGGTCATGCTCATCATCGGGCCTACGGGATCGGGCAAAAGCGTGATAGGAAATGCAACGGTTGCGTTTGAGCAGAAGTACGGCGGCTTCACCTACATCTTCGACATCGGGGGCAGCTATGAAAGCGTGGTCGAGTTGTATGGAGGTCGCGTAGACTGCATCGGCAAAGATGGACCGCGCGTCGCCTTGTTTGCACTAGAACCGACCGAGAGCAATATCAAATTCCTCTACATCTTCATTAAGCTGCTGTTGACCAACTGTGGCGCAGAGTTGGAGCCCGAAGACGATGATGTTATCCACAAAGCCGTGCAGGACATCTACCTGCTCGACCCTGAGAACCGGCGCCTTTCGAACCTCTTTCTGCCCAAGAAACTTGATCGCTACCTGTCGAAGTGGGTTGGCAGAGGCGTCTACAGCACTATCTTCGACAACGTAGAAGACAACCTCTCGCTGTCACGTGTGCAGTGCTTCGACTTTCAAGGCGTGAACAACGCACAGTACGCGGACCTCATTGAGCCGTTGATGGTATGGCTGCTTCGCCGCATCGACGATGTGCTCTACGATCCCGTGAATCTTGGCTTACCCAAACATATTTTGATCGAAGAGATCTTCTCTTCCATGAAGAACCGCCAGTTGCTCGAAGGCGCTCTCGCTTCGATCAAGACCGTCCGCAAGAATCTCGGCGGCGTCACCATGATTGGGCAATCGGCAGAAGACCTCGGTGAGAACGCCGATTCCATCGTGAACTCTTGCACCTCGTTC
>Ga0207028_1094_pt1 | contig 20818 bp, 20 predicted proteins | sample Alteio_BWMinCont_41_FD_153287 | JGI IMG/M metagenome (GOLD analysis project Ga0207028, IMG submission 153287) | Enriched cells from forest soil in Barre Woods Harvard Forest LTER site, Petersham, Massachusetts, United States -... | ecosystem: Environmental > Terrestrial > Soil > Temperate forest >... | reverse complement strand
CAGTGCTGACAGTTTTTCATGGCCTTGATATGTATCAAAAAATTGAGACATTCGTCGTATGTTTCTCGCTGAAAATCCTTTAATTGATGGGTTTTTAGTGGTTATATAATTAGACATATTATCTACAACACTTTTACCCCAGCCTTCTCGTTTAATTTTCTCGGAAACATAACGACCAATATTCCAATATAGCTGAATGAGTGTCGTATTTACTTGCCGCCAGACTTTCGATTGGGCTTCGGCAATCATAGAATAGACTTGAGCAAAATCTTCCTGATAATTTGTTATTTTTTGTTCCAACATATTACTTTTTCCTGCTTGTTATATTGTTATAGGTTGTTGATAAAATGAAAAATTTTCATAGCCAAATTTGGGACACTCACAGCAAAAAATTTGTGGGCATGTCGCTGAGAAGCACTCCTTTTCCCATCTTACAGTCATTTCTGCATCTTCCTTGAGTTGTTTATAATGATTTTAAATAACCGTTTAATATAATCTTCCTCTAATTGATATTTACTGGATAAGGTTTCATACAAATGCATCAGTTTAATTTCTCTCTTGGCATCAAATACTTTCTTTCCACTTATATTTTTTAATTTACCGATTTTCATAGATAATTTTTGACGGGTTGATAACTTTTTAATAATTGCCGAATCAATGTTATCAATTTTTTTTCTTAACTGTTTAATAGTCAACATCACTCATTCCTCCAAAAAAAGAGTTACTCATGTCGCTTAATGATAATAAATGCAGTTAAATTAGGATTATTATCTTGAATGTTTTTAGCTAAGACTTCTAAATGATAGACTTTAGCTGATCTTTCAGGTGCTATCACTGCCGTCATATTTGAAAAATTTCCATCCGATAAATCTTTGGCGGCTTTTGCAGTATCTATCCATGGAATAAGTTCAGCATAACTCATCTCATTTTTTAAATAATTTTTACATTGAGCAAATGCTTGTGGATGAGAGACTATTTTTTTTATCTGCTTTAATGTCGTCCCAGGTAATGCCAGTAAACATTGTTTGACCTCAAGCCATAATTCATCCACAGGTACAAATAAATGATTGCCCATGGCTTCAAAAGCGGGTTTCACTAATCCGCCATAAATATTCACAACAGGAAAAATGCCAATATCAATTTTCTTTTGAACCAATGCTGAAAGCACACCTTCCATATCAATTAAATAGGCTAAATGGGGTGTCATATTCGCACATTCTGCATAACGCAAAGCTGCCTCTTCAGAAAAAGATCCGGCAAGTCCCGAAACACCTATGATGATTTTATCAGTCATGCTTATATCTCTATATATGAGCTTTATGCCTTAAATAATGATCCATAATAACTAATGCTGACATCGCATCAACAATAGGCACTGCTCTTGGTAAGACACATGGATCGTGTCTGCCAGCGGCTTGTAATGAAACAGCTTGATTATCGACATTGACTGTTTCCTGTTTTTTGCTGATGGTCGAAACAGGCTTGAAAGCGACTCTGAAATAGATATCTTCTCCTGTCGAAATTCCTCCTAATGTTCCACCCGCATGATTTGTTTTTATTTTGAGCTTGCAATCCTCCATGATGAATGCGTCATTATGTTCGCTGCCACGCATGCTTACACCATTAAATCCTGAACCTATTTCGAAGCCTTTGACTGCATTAATACTTAACATGGCTTTCCCTAAATCAGCGGATAATTTATCAAAAACAGGCTCGCCCAAACCTACAGGAACATTGCGAATAACGCCTTTTATAACGCCGCCTATGGAATCACCTTCAGCTTTGACTAACTCAATGAGTTTAATCATTTCTTCTGCACAAGATTGATCAGGGCAACGAATGATATTTTTTTCAATATCTTCATTTTTTACTATCTTATAATTCATTTTTGTTTTAATACTACCAACTTGCTCAACATAGCTAATAATTTCAATATTCAAAAATTGACTCAAATATTTTTTTGCAATCGCTCCAGCTGCAACGCGTGCAAGCGTTTCTCTTGCACTTGCTCTGCCGCTACCACGAAAATCTCGAAAACCATATTTTTTATAATAGGTATAATCTGCATGAGATGGTCTATACACATGTTTTAATTCATCATAATCTTCAGGACGCATATCACGATTATAAGCTAATAATAATATAGGTGTTCCTGTGGTTTTACCTTGAAAAACACCGGAAAGAATATGAATGATATCTTCTTCTTTACGAGGTGTCGTAATAGTGCTTTGACCTGGTCTGCGTCGATCAAGCTCATGTTGAATTTCAGTATCAGTTATTTCTAAACCTGCCGGACAACCATCGACAATGACACCAAGAGCACCGCCATGTGATTCGCCGCATGTTGTGATTTTAAATAATGTTCCGAAACTATTACCTGGCATAAGATCTCGCTCCTGAAATAGCTAAAAAAGCTTTTTTAACAGTTTTATCAGATACCATATGTGCATAAGTATTTTTATATTGATATACCGCACCAATATCTTTTAACAAAATATAATTGATCATTCCTTTCTTTGCTTTCTTATCGAGCGTTGTTGCTTGAATAATTTTATTGACATCCCATTTTTTCAAATCTTTACTCATAAAATGTAATTGATTTAATATGCCTTCGATAATAAGAAAATTCTTTGGAGATAGAATCCCCATCAATTCAGCAATTTTTGCTTCGACTAATATTCCATATGCAACGGCATGACCATGCAATATTTTGTAGTTGCTAACCAACTCTAATGCGTGTCCTATAGTGTGACCAAAATTTAAAATGGCGCGTAAATGATTGTCTTTTTCATCTTTTTGAACGACATCTATTTTAATTCTTGCTGCTTTTTCTACCATATGACCTAATATCTTTACATCACCCTGTAAAATTGCATCCATATTATTTTGCAAATAACTAAAACTTTTAGCATCTCGTATAAGAAAAGCTTTTAATGCTTCAATCAAACCATTTATTAAATGCTTTTTTGGCAATGTGCGTAAACATGCTATATCAGCAATAACTGCTTTAGGTTGCCAATATGCGCCAATAAGATTCTTTCCTTGTGGTGTATCGATGCCTGTTTTCCCGCCAATACTGCTATCGACCATAGCTAATAATGTCGTTGGAATTTGAATATATGCAATACCGCGCATATATGTTGCGGCAGTAAAGCCTGCCAAATCACCCACAACCCCGCCGCCTAGCGCTAAAATTAAGGTATTTCTATCGCATACACACTTTAACATTTGCTCTTCTAATCTATTTTTTGTGCGAATATTTTTATATTTTTCGCCGGAAGAAAATGACAATAATAGAACTTTATAGCCTTTTATTATTAATAATTTAACTAGATTATCAGCATAATATTTTTTAACTTTATGGTCCGTTATGACAACAATCTGACTATAATCTTTTGGCATCCATGTGAGACGCTTAAGCAAATCATCGCCAATTAAAACAGGATATGAGGCTGCTTTACAAGTTGGTATATTCATGTTAATTTTTTTTATCATATTTTAATTTTCCCCGCCAGATCCAACAAAAATGCCTGGGTGTCCACCCAACTTAAACATGGATCAGTAATGGATAAGCCATCCAGATCTATAGTAGTAGGATTTATTGAATCAATTTTTTGACATCCTTCTTTAAGAAAACTTTCCATCATAAATCCTTTTACTAATTTTTTTAGTTCAGGCCTATTTTTTATGCTTTCTATAACATCCAAAACCACTTTTGGCTGTAAACGGTGGTCTTTTTTTCCATTGACTAGACAATTATCATGGCTTGCATCAATCATCACTGATGGATTTTTAATGTGATGCATATCCATATAATATTTTACTTTCTCAAGATTTGGCACAGAATAATTTGGAGCATTATGACTTCCACGCAAGACTAGATGAGCGTGTGAATTTCCATGTGTTTGTACTTCGTTTCCATCAAATACAGCAACATGAGTATGCTGTGCTGCGATCACACTATTAACGCCTATTTCAATTGAACCATGCGTAGGATTTTTCATGCCTACTGCGCAATCAATAGCTGAAGCAAAAATTCTATGCTCCTGGTCTTCTGCGCTACGGGCCCCAATGGCAACCCATGTTAATAACTCTAAAAAACCTTTAGCGTTGTGAGTAAATAGAGCCTCATCTGCAATAGGTAAACCGATTTCAACAACTTTTATCATCATATCGCGAACATACCTGATACCTTCCTCAATATCTGGATATGCAAATGGGTCAGGTTGATTAACAGGGCCGGTCCAACCTTTTGTCGTTCGTGGCTTTTGAATATAAACCCTCATCACTAATTTCATGACATGCTTAACTTTTTCATTTAATTCCATCAATCGATTAGCGTATTCTAATACCGATTTTTTAGGCCATGCTGAACATGGGCCTACTATCATCAACAATCGCTCATCTTTTCCTTCTATAATATTTTTAACTTCCTGTCGATCACGCATAATACGTTGAGTTGATGTAGAGGTAAGGGGATATAGTTGTATAATTTCCTCTAAAGGAGTTAATTTTTTAATAATGGTATAATTCATATTTAATCCCTTACCAGTAAAGATTTAATGGCGTTCATTATTTTTATTGAATGTATTTTTTTACCTCTCAATAACTCAATTTGTTTTAATCCCTGTCCTACAAACATGTCTAAGCCGTAAATTATTTTTGCTTTATTTTTTTTTGCTTGTTTTATAAGTTGAGTATCCATGGGATGATAGACCATATCAAAAACAGTTTGATGCGGTTTAAATTTATAATCTGGCATTGGAGAAATATCCCTATTTGGATGCATGCCTAATGGTGTTGTATTTATGATGATATCAAGCTTTAATTCCTTTAACTCTTTAGAATCAATAACTTTACCGCCAAATATATTTGCTAAAGTTATCGCTTTCCTTTTTGTTCGATTCAACCAAAATATAGTTGAATGATTTTCCTTTAAAACTAAAGCTGCGGCTCTAGCAGCTCCGCCAGAACCTATGACTAAAATATTTTTTTTGGCCATGGAAGTCTTGCGTAAAGCATATTTAATACCATCTACGTCTGTATTATAACCATAAAGCTTACCGTTTCGTTGAATAATGGTATTCGCGGCCTTTAATATTTCAACTTCGGGGCTGTAATGATCTAAATATTTTATGACTTTTTCCTTAAAAGGCATGGTTACAGCCGTCAATCCAATAGATAAAGTTTTAATTGATTTAATCATTGATGGAAGATTTTTATTTGGGAAAGCTAATAAAATAGCATTAATATTTAAAGCATTATACACTGCATTATGTAATAACGGACTTTTAGTATGCTCCAGAGGAAATCCGATAACCATATTCAATTGTGTTTTTTGATTAATCATTTGAGATGCTCCGCAATCATATTAACGGCTTCTATATAGCCTTTTTCTTTTTTTCCCCATATTACATTAATACAAGCGGGTGCGGTAACAGATATACTTCGCCATGCTTCACGTTGTTTAATGTCTGATAGATGCACTTCAACAATAGGAAGCTCGGTATCGAGCAAAGCGTCATATAATGCATAACTATAATGTGTAAATGCTCCTGGATTAATGATAATTGCAACGCAATGATTCGCTTCTATTTGTAATTTATCTATTAAATTTCCTTCATGATTGGATTGATATGAAATAATTTCATAGTTAAATTTTTTAGCTTCTTCTACAGTTAAATCTTCAATACGTTTTAATGTAAGGCTCCCATAATGTTCAGGATTTCTTTTACCTAATAGATTTAAATTTGGCCCATGCATTAATAGAATTTTTTTCATGGATTCACCTGTAATATTCGATCAACGGCTTCTTTTATTGAGCCGGAATTATCAACTGTAATAATCGCAAGTTGTTCATACACTGTTTTTCTTTCATCCCATAATCTATTAAAAGTTTCCAATGGATTTTCATTGGGTGAAAAAAATGCTGGCCTTCCTTTCATCATAATTCTTTCAAACGTAATGCTTTTTGGTGCTACGATATGTACTATTAAATTTCCTTGAATTAATTTCTGATTTGCTTCATTCAATGGCGTTCCGCCGCCTAACGAAATAATGGAAGACTTTAAATGAATAATATCTTGCAGTGCTTTACTCTCAAGATTTCTAAAATATTCTTGTCCATTGAGTAACATGATTTGACGACAAGATAATTTTTCATGATTTTCATCTTCAAATAGTGTTTCCATTTGTTGATCTAAATCGATAAATGGTTTTTGCAATCGCGCAGAAAGTTCCATACCAATGGCAGATTTTCCAACGCTCTTAAATCCTATTAAAATAATATGATGATTAGGCATTGATTTCATTTATTATCTCCATCTTCGCACCTATCGATTGCATGGTTTTAATATATGCTGGATACGTTTTATTTATTGCTTCAGCATCTTCAATGATGGTAGAACCATCAGCAAGCATACCAGCGAGGCTCAATGCCATTACCGTACGATGATCACCATACCCTTTCACTTTTGTCCCTAAAAGTTTGCTTTGATAAACCGTTAAACCATCTTCATATTCATCTATTTTAGCACCTAATCGGGTCAGGCCATCCGTCATAGAATGAATGCGGTCTGTTTCTTTAATTCGAGCTTGCCTAACATTATGAATTTCTATTTTACCAATGGCTTGAGTGCCTATGACAGCTAAGGTTGGTAAAAGATCAGGAATATCATTTGCATCCACTTTTATTCCCTTTAATTTTTTTCCACCTTGAATAATCAAACTATGAGGTTTAATAGTGATATCAGCTCCCATGTCTTGTAAAATAGTCACTAATCGTTTATCTCCCTGTGGATCTTGCATATTTAATCCTGACAGTTCAACACAACCTTCTGTCAACGCTGCTGCTGCAATAAGATAAGAAGCCGAAGAAAAATCTCCTGCGATGGATGTCACAAAATTCTTATATTTTTGCTTACCTTTGATATGATAAATATCAGTATTTTTTTCAGTCCTATGAGTAAATTGAATATGTTGTTCTCGCAACCAATTTAAGGTCATTTCCATATAAGGTCTTTCATGCAAATTTTTTACGGTGATTTCACTATCATTTTCCGCACAAGGTAATGAAACAAGCAATGCTGATATATATTGAGAAGTGATGCCATCGACCTCAGCTATTCCACCTGTTAACATTCCAGAAACAGAAACAGGCAAAACCCCTGCATTTTCTACATATTGAATAGTAAGACCCAGATGAGTTAATGCTGTCACCAGTGAATGAATAGGTCTTCTCCGCATCTGTTCACCGCAATTTATGATGATGGGCTGAAGTGAGTTTTTCCGCAATCCTAAAACTGGCAAAATAAAACGAGTGGTAATACCTGAATTTCCTGTATGAATAGTGTTTGCATTTGTATTAACAGGCAATCCACCACTTTTCAGAATGAGTTGATTATCATGAGTCGTGATTTTTGCACCTAAATTTTCACAAACACGAATAGCATCTTGCGTGTCATCTGAGTCCAAGATATTCATCAAAGTGGATTCACCTTCTGAAAGTAATGCAAAAATAATGCCTCTTATACTTTGAGATTTGGAACCAGGAGGGACCACCTTTCCATTGAGTGTTAAACTTTTTTCTACTTTTAAGTTCATAAAAATACTCACTATAAAATGTACATATCTACGTAAGGACTAAACCCAAGAAGAGTTTTGATAGTAATAATGACAAATTTTAAATGCGAGTATAGTTGGCCTTAGAGGCCAAAATAAAAAAAAAATGAATAAGTGAGGAAAGAAGAATGACAAACCACAGCACTCATTTGCATGATAGATGTGTTTAAAATTTCTTGTTTGTCGTTATTTGTGTTCATAATATTCTCATAAAATACATAAATTCTTTTGTATATGTTTATATTTTATACCACCGTTTTTCATCATTGTCAATTAATACATTAATACATTTATGCACTTATGCATCATAGTGTTAAGCAAAATCGCTTAACTATAGAATCATCCGATTCATTCACTTTTTTATGCTCAGTAGGTATACTACTCACCGACCAAAATGGTGAATGACTTAAAATATTTGTTAATGCATGACCATTTTTTTTGAAGCCAAAAAATTCATTTGCATCATGACCATAAAACTTAAGAGTAGAAGTCGCAAATTGTTGTAATTTCTTTAATCCATTAATATACAATGAGTTATTTTCATAGAGTTCAAATCGAGAATTACCATCCTCTTGATATTGGAGTTCAAAAAGTGATTGTGTAATAGGTTTTGAATGGATTGATAATACCATGTCTAATAATGCTGTTGCACAAAATATATGATTTGCTGCCCTCATTTGAGGCTCACGCCATTCGGCTTCACCGAGGAAACCAAACGGCTTGATAAATATATTTCTAAATACTAAATGATTAGAATAGGGTATTATCAATCCATTCTGTTTTTGGTCATTGCTTAAATTAGATCTTTGATCATCCATTAAAATAGTAGATCGCAAATCACCACCTAGCTTTAACGTGACCTTCCTAAGATCTTTATAGTATCCCCCTCCAATTGAGCTTGAACAATCGCCTCTGGAAAAAATATTATCCTTCATTTTTTCTTCAAATAACTTAAATTCTTCTTCACTTAAGGCATGTTTATATTTTTTATCGCACAAAGCACGTTTTAATAATTGAGAAACAAAAGGATGATTTCTTTCGGCCACTCCATGGCTAAAAAAACAAAATTTTATATTTGGGTTTTCATAAAGATATCGAATAAATTCAATCACACCTGGATGTATAATATGCTTTTCTATAGCATCTACAATTAAGTCATTTTCGCGAAACCATGAAATATAATCGTTGTCTAAATCATCCTTTAAAACCATTGATCCCAAAGTATCATCAATATCCAGCGCTATTGTAATAGGAGATTCTGGGTGAAAAATCCTTCTTTCAGGTGCCATGTCAGTCCACTCACTTAAGTCATTGAATAAACTATATACAAGCGCTTCAAAAATATCAACAATTTTGTTTAATGACTAATTCATCTATTTTAACCTTACTTATCTTTAACATTGTATAATATAAGAATACCCATAAAAAACATAAGGAGAACAATATGCCTTATAAAATTGGAAAAAAAACAAAGACAAAAGGTTGGCCAATATTAAAAAATGAAAAGGGTAAATGGAGAGTCATTGCTCATTCAAGCAGCAAAACTAACGCTGAAGCAAGTATAAGAGCAAGACATGCTGGGAAGCATAATCCAAATTGGTAAATATTTCAAAAAAACTAAAGGATTTTTTATGAAAAATTTACCTTTTAAAAAATCAAAAGAAATGAGCATAGGTGTCGAGTTAGAATATCAACTTATTGATCCTATAAGTTTTAATCTCGTTTCACGCGCTAAAGATCTCATTAGAAACATCAGTGCAAGTAAATATAGTACATTAATCAAACCAGAGATTACTCAAAGTATGATAGAAATCAACTCATCTATTCATACCTCAGTCAAGGATTTATATAAAGAACTCAAAGGAGTACATGATTTTTTATTAATACAAAGCAAGAAATTAGGTATTCGTATTTGTGGCGGCGGAACACATCCATGTAGAAAATGGGCTTCAGGAAAAATTTTTCCTACAAAACGTTTTAAAAATAAATCACATTTATACCGCTTTTTATCGAAAAGATCGACCGTTTTTGGATTTCATGTTCATATTGGCTGTCTAAATGCAGATGATGCGTTATACTTAACTCATGCATTAGCCAGATACGTACCACACTTTATTGCAATAAGTGCATCCTCACCATTTTACGAAAAAACTGATACTGGATTCGACACAACAAGAATTACTGATTTTAATTCATTTCCTACAAGCGGTGTTATCCCTTATTTATTAACCTGGAGTGAATTTTCCAGTTATTTTTATAAAATGAAAAAAGTGGGTATTGTATCTACCATGAAAGATTTTTATTGGGATGTTAGACCTAAACCTGAATTTGGAACGGTTGAGATTCGAGTTTGTGATACACCATTAACTATAGAAAAAGTAATCATGATTACCGCTTACATTCAAACTGTTTCATATTATTTATTGCATGAAAGACCTGTTAATATTTCACACAATTTATATAATTTTTATAGCTTCAATCGATTTCTTGCGTGCCGTTATGGACTAGAAAGCCAAATCATTGATCCACATAAAATGCACTATCAATCTATCACGGATGATATTAAGGAAACTATCTCAAAAATACAAAAATATACAAAAAAATTAAATACATCAAAATATATCAAACAGATCACACAAGATGTTGAAAATAAAAATAACGATGCGCAAATATTAAAAGATATTTATAAACAATATGGTTCATTTTCAAAAGTAGTACATGAACAATGTAAAATGTGGGAAAAAAATTCAGCCAGGAGTAAGAAGTGAATATAACCAAATATGAACACACATTGCTGAAAACTAAAGCGTTCAAATATCTTGATTCAAAAGAATTGGATGTTATCAAAGGCTATTGCAACATTATTATTTTTAGAAAAAGTGAGCTTTTATTTAAACAAGGAAAAAAGAATTCTGGCATGTATATCATATTAAAAGGAAGTGCTATGGTTGTTGCAAAAATATTAGGAAAAAATATTCTTAATATTGCAACATTAGAAGAGGGTGACTTTTTTGGTCAAGTAAGTTTAATTACCAAAGTACCCTGTGCAGCAACTGTCATTGCAAATACAGAAGTTCATTGTTTAGAATTGACTGCTGATTATTTTGATACACTTGCCATCTTTTATCCAGAAATTAGGTATAGTATCACTCAAGCAATTATTGAAAATGTTTGTGAGTCCTTAGGAAGCTTATATAAAAATATAATTGACACCATGAATAGATCAGAAATGTCTGATAAACCATTTCCAGAAAAGATCATGACAACAAAAAGAAACACCAAATCAGAATTCGTCACATTTGAGGAAGCTAATCTTAATAGAACAGATCTGGCTAAATCGACATTATTTAAGTCCTATACAGAAGAAGAATTAGACTTATTAATCACGAACTCTGAGCTTATTAAAGTTTCCAAGGATTATACTTTAATTACAACAGGTGAAGAGCAATCAGCATACTATTTTATCATCCGTGGTGCAATTCAATTAAGTATTATCCATCAGAAAAAAAAGGCAAAACTTGCTGTCCTGAGTCCTATTTCAATGTTTTGCAGCAGTTCTAATATCATAAAAAAAACTAATATGATTCATTATATCGTTTGTGAACGTTCAATTATATTAAAAATCCCAATAAATAAATTAAAAATTATTGAGCATAGTAACAAATCGTTATGGCATAAATTATCAAACTCTATTTGTGAGTCATTTGTTACGTTAGAACTTGCTGCAAATAAATTGATAATAAGGTTAAATAGCGAACTATATAATAGGTGATATTATGTGTAGAGTACTTTCATACTTAGGGTATCCTGTTCTGGTAGAAGATTTGCTTTATAAGCCTGACAATTCGTTTATAAAGCAGACCTATCATCCCATTTACATGCCTCATTTATTAAATTTAGCCGGATTTGGTTTAGTTGCATGGAACAATGAATCACCCAATACTGGCTTGCCTTTTATTTATAGAACAGACCAATTACCTTTTTATGATGAAAATCTTCGTAATCTTACGCAAAAAATCGAACCCTATTGCCTTTTAAGTCATATACGTGGAGTAGCCTATTCTGATAAAAAAGTTGTTTCAAAACAAAATGTACATCCATTTATGTTTCCTAATACCAATATTGCACTAGCACATAACGGTGCGCTTCATCAATTTGATAATATGAAATATGAATTATTAAATTTTATTAACAAAGAAAATCAAAAATATATACGAGGAACAACAGATAGTGAATGGCTGTATGCTGTATTTTTATCACAATTTCAACTTCTATCAGGCAAGGATGAAATAGCAAATCTTACTACCGCCCTTATCGAAACTTTTAAAATTATTAAAAAAATTCGTTATCATTATAATATCAGAGTTAATTCACCCATGAATCTTTTTATCAGTAATGGCAAATTCATTGCTGCAACAAGATTTGTTTTTGATTATGGTTGGCGAGCCATCCACGAAGGCCTTGAAGAATTAGCACATTATAACTACCATTCATTATGGTATACCTATGGTGAAAAATATATATTAGAAAATGATGAATATAAAATGAAAGAAGGTGATAAAAGATCTAGCATTATTATTGCATCAGAACCACTTACAGAAGACACAACCTCCTGGATAGAAGTCCCTGAGTATACCTTGCTCATCGCTACATTAGAATCTGATGAAATAAGAATTATTTCCTATGACATTGATATTTAAGTACTTTTCCTACAGTTTAAGGCAGAAATGCGGAATTCTCGTGTAAAATATCCCTAAAAATAAATCCATTGCGCTCCACTATACTTCCTATTGAAATTGAAATAGGTTTTTTAAACATAGGTCCATCATATACAAAAGTATGGAATTCACCATTTTCACCACATGGATCTACATCCAATGGCAGATCATTTAAAAGTTGATTATTAAATTTTCGGCCTACAAATGGTGCATCCAATTTTTTTGGATCAATACAAGTAATAACTGCTTTTAATCCTGACGCAATCATTTCTTTCGCAAGATGCAAAGTATTCATTCCCCACAATGGGAATAATGGAGTAATATTTATTGTGGATAATTTTAATTCTCTATATTTTCTGACATCCTCAAGAAACAAATCGCCGAATGCAATATGTGTTATCCCTTCCTTAATCACATTGATCATTACATTTCTCATACGCTCTTCATAAATTTCATTCGAACAGGAAGCGGGTATAAAAACTGGATATAATGGTAAACCAAGTCTTTCTGCCTGTTTTTTTAGTAATTCATGGCGAGTCGCGTGCATAGATACACGATCATATTCTTCAGTAATGGTGGATAATAAACCCACGATTTCATGCTGATCTGCTTGACGAATATGATGTAAGGCATACGCGCTATCTTTACCAGTACTCCAACTAACTAGCACTTTATTTTTTATCAAACTATCACCTCAAAAAATCAGATATCACTTCTTGGATATCTACTAGATTTTTATTTACATTTATAACCTTTGTCGGCTTATCAAGTAAATATTGCATCTGTGACGGAATGGGAACTTTTAATTTAATTATAGGCTCAATAATGTTCTCAAATTTACTTGGATCTGCCGTTGCAACAACAACCCATGGTTGCTCTGATAATTGCTGTCGCGCAAAACATGCCGTTGCTGTGTGAGGACAAATTATTCTTTTATACTGTTCATATATAGATTTGATAGTTAGTCGAATATCATCATCTGTTGCGCTAATGGCTTTAACATTATTTTTAAACATATCATAGGAATTAAATAAATACTGAAGACGCTCAAAATTACTTGGATTCCCTACATCCATAGCATTAGCAAGCGTTGAAATACTATGACGTGGCGCATATTCGCCAGTTTGCAAATAATCTACAATAATTTTATTAGCGTTGGTTGCAAGTACAATTTCACGTATAGGAAAACCCATTAACTTTGCCCAATAGGCTGCGGTTGCATTTCCGAGGTTACCTGTAGGCACAATAAATCCAGGAAGCATATGATAACGATGATAAAATTGTACACTACAATATGCATAATAAGAGATTTGTGGCAATAGCCTGCCAATATTAATACTGTTCGCGCTACTTAAATGCAAATGTTGTTGCCACCATGGATTTTTAAAAGCACTTTTTACCAGGTCCTGACAATCATCAAAAGTTCCATTAACTTCTAAAGCAAGAATATTTTTATCCCAGCAAGTGATTTGGTGTTGTTGTCTTATAGAAATTTTATTAGCAGGATATAAAATAATAACGTTGCAATTTGATTTTTTATAAAAAGCACTTGCTACAGCCGAACCTGTATCACCTGAAGTTGCAACCATAATAGTTGTTTTATGCTTTTCCGAAAGAATATTAAGGCATTCAGCAAGAAATCTTGCACCGAAATCCTTAAACGACAATGTAGGCCCATGAAATAATTCTAATATAAAAGTATTATCATTTAATTTTTCCAAAGGAACTGTAAACATAAAAGCATTCGTGCATATATCTAATAATTTTTTTTCAAGCAGGTCATTTTGAAAAAAAGTATGTAGTATTTTTTCTGAAAATTCAGGGTAAGTCAAATCACGTGAAAACTTTTTTATATCAACTTTAGGTAAATATTCAGGGACAAATAATCCTCCATCTTCGGCAAGGCCTCTATGAATCGCCTGAGATAATGTTTTTTTTATCTCGTTATTTCGAGTGCTTATGAAATCCATCGTCGACTTCCTATGAAGATTGCGTGATATGAGCGGCTTTGTTACTGATACGTGATATCCAGCAATCAGAAGTAACCTCCTCATTTTGCAGTTGTTCACTCATGATTTTCCCAATTTCATCTGCATCATGTTTATTTTCAGCTAATGCAAACAAACTAGGCCCAGATCCTGAAAATGACACTCCCACAGCCCCGCTTTTTAATGCAGCTTGCTTAATCTTATAAAAACCAGGTACAAAATGCGCTCTTTGAGGTTCAATGATCACATCAGTAAGTGCCTTTTTTAATAATGGAATATTATTTGAATATAATGCTGCAATACAAGCTGCTAAATTTGCCGATTGTTTCACATAATCTTTAAGTGATAATTCGTGTTTAAGGATTTTTCTAGCTTGCATGGTTGAAACATGTAAATGCGGATGAACAAGTACACAATATAAATCAGGTATGGGTAATTGAATAACTTCAATAGGATGTAGCGAATGTATAAGTGTCAAACCACCAAACATGCATGGAACGATATTATCAGCATGTTGATGCCCGCTGACCAACTCCTCTCCTAGCAAAGCATATTGCACCAATTCATGCAATGATAAAGGCGTCTGTAAAAATGCATTAAAAGCCACTAATGCAGCAACTGCTGAAGCTGAAGAACCTCCCATGCCTGAACTTATTGGAATGCCTTTTTTAATTTTAATTGAAAATCCAATATCACATTTCAAATCTTGACATAGTTTTTTAATGACAAAAGAAGCTACATTATTATCAGTAGAAAACGGTAAAGAGTCTTTTGAAACAATAGACTCAATAATAATTTTATTATCATGGCGAGGTTCTAGTGTGACATAATCACCTACATCTTCAAGTGCAAAGCCTAAAATATCAAACCCTACCGCTACATTGGCACAGGTTGCCGGTGCAAATGCGGTTACAGAATGAATACTGCTATTAATTGAATGCATTGTTATTCTCCATCATGATAGAAACGATACTAAACGCAATAAATCTGCAAATATTCCTGCAGCAGTCACTTCTGCGCCTGCGCCTGGGCCCTGTATAATAAGCGGATTTTTATAATATCGTCGAGTATGGAATATTAACATATTATCTGTACCTTCCAATCTTGCAAAAGGATGATCTTCGGGAAAAGGTCTCATAGCGACTTCAATCTTACCGTTAGCATCAATAGTGCCTATATAACATATTATTTCTTGTTTAGCTTTTGCATCATTAATAAGTTTTTGCATGTGGCCATCATAAGATGGTAGTTTTTCAAAAAACACTTTTAACGTGCAGGATTTAAGATCTGGGGGTACCAAATCATATATCTTAACATCATCCATAGTAACTTCTTTACCTATTTCACGTGCCAAACATACTAGCTTGCGAGCAACATCCATGCCGGACAGGTCTTCTCTTGGATCAGGTTCAGTAATACCAAGATTTTTTGCTTCAATAATTATTTCTGAAAATGTTTTTCCTTTAGCTAGACCATGAAAGATATAACTTAAAGTACCAGAAACAATACCTTCAATTTTTAATACTTGATCTCCAGTTTTAAGAATATCCTGGAGTGTATTAATAACAGGAAGACCCGCGCATACGGTTGCTTCATAAAGATAATGTTTATTATATTTTTTAGTTAGCTGTTTAAGTTTTTTATAATAATCCAGATTTCCAGCATTTGCATGTTTATTAGGTGTGATAACATGAATACCTTTTTCAAAATAATGACCGTATTGGTTTGAAATATCCTGATTTGCAGTACAATCAATAATAACCGCATGTGGAAAATCATCCGTAAGAATATGATTAACAAATGCATTTATATCATTATTATGATTGCTTTTGTCAAGTTGATCCTTCCAGGTTATTAAATCAATAGGCTCATGACTAAGTAACATTTTTTTGCTATTCATAATGCCGCGAACACAAAGATTGACTTGATATGTGGATTTTAAATGATTTATTTCATGTTGAATTTGGTGCAGCAAGGTACTTCCAACTTGACCAGGACCAATGAGACCAATGGAAATGGTGCCGCGAGAAAGATAAAAACCTGCATGTACAGCTTGCAATGCCCGATTGGTATCACTGCTTTTAACTACCACAGAAATATTACGTTCTGATGAACCTTGTGCAATCGCACGAATATTTACATTTGCTTTCGCAAGTGAATCACATAATCTACCTGAAATTCCAATGGTACCTATCATCTCATCACCAACAGCAGACATGATTGCACATCTTTTATCAACAAAAATACCTTCTATTTGTTTTTTCTCTATTTCAAATTGCAAATCTTCTTTCAAGGCATTGACTGCTATATCAGTATGTACATTTGACACTGCAAAACAAATGGAATGTTCGGAACTTGCTTGTGAAATTAAAATTACAGAGACATCGACTTGATGAAGTATCTGAAAAACTCGAGCAGCAATACCGGAAACACCTATCATACCACTACCTTCAATGTTGATAAGTGAAATATCATCAATACAAGTTAATCCTTTAATGAGATAAGGTGATTTCTTTGACGATGCTGATATATAAGTTCCTTGCGCATCGGGATTTAAACTATTTTTTATGTAAATAGGTATTTCGCACTCAAGCACAGGTGCAATGGTCATGGGATGTAATACTTTTGCACCAAAATAGGCTAACTCTAAAGCTTCTTTATAAGAAAGCGACTCTATGACAAATGCAGAACGGACTCTATTCGGATCAGCCGTATAAATTCCATCGACATCTGTCCAAATAGTTAAACATTTGGCATGAAATAACTTGGCAAAAATAGCTGCTGAAAAGTCACTGCCATTTCGACCTAATGTTGTGCGTTTTCCTTCGAGTGTCGATGCAATAAACCCTGTTATGACGATTTGATCAAATATGTTATCTTTCAAATACGCATGTAAAGCTGATTCACTTTTTTGCCAATCGATACATTTCATTCCATTTTTTTCATATACAAATATCACTGTAGAAGCATCTAGATAAATGACATTATTATTTTCTGAAAGATAATGAGTGAGTATTTTAGCAGACCATATTTCGCCATACCCAAGAATAAAATCCTGCGTTTCTTTGGCATATAAACCCGTCAATTGTACTGAATGTAAAATATCTTTTATTTCAGTAAAATCTTTTTTAATTGAAGTAAGAATATCTTCACTGTTATGTTCTGATAATAAAAAATTGATGAGATGGCAATGTTTATTTCCCAGGTCTTCTAATATTTGCAAAAATGGCAAGCCTTGTTTTGCTGCATCAAGCGCCACTTGTAAAGATGATGTTGTTCCCTGGATGGCAGAAACAATGATAATTTCATTTTTACCATGTAATAATGATTTTATTGCAACAAATCGATCTGTCGTCGCAAGACTGGAACCGCCAAATTTATGAACCTGATAATTGTGATCTACTTTATCCATAAAGAAACATCCTCCGTTTCAGTATTATACCGCAAATACCATAGTTATTTAATAATAATTTGGGTAGCAGCCAATATGGTATTGCTATCATCCAGCATGAGTTCAACCTTGTATTTTCCTGGTATCATTGGCCAGCGACCTTCTTCGCCTTTGTTCCATGCCGTCCAATTACCTTTCACATTATGAGAGCCATATTGAATACTGCCGTTTATTTTAGCATATGTGTACAACCGTACCGCTTCGCCCCATGCCAATTTATTCGAACCGACTGGTGCAATACGAATATAGTCATAACGATTTCCGGGTGCGTTTTTCCAGAAAATTTGAATAGCTTTATCTTTTTGAATGATCTTCTGAGAGACAGTAATCGATGGCTGTCCTAAGTGATTCTCTAATTTGATATAATTAAGTTTTGGTAATCTTACCGATGTCACTATAAACTTTGACACGACTGCACGATGGTCTGATGGCCACGGGGAAACATCAGACTCACCTATAATATAACTTTCAATGACATGTGCATTGCCGCCTGAAAAAATGAAATCTAAACGTTCGGGTAAATCTGAAGCAGAGGGATTAAATCCATCATATGTGTAACGCATGATGGGACGTCCTGCTGGCCAAGTATAGCCGGGGATTTTCACTGCATCACGATATATTACTCGAAATGAATCAGTTAATCCTAATTCAGCAAGCATGCTAGTGACAGGCCATTTAACTTTAATGATGCGTTGAGTCCAGTCTATATGTGAAGGTGAATTAAAATCGCCTGTTAAAAATACTGGTATACCTTCTTTAAGCAATGCAGAAAGTTTATTCGCAACCATTTGCGCCATAGGCACACGAACATTTTTTTCATTAGCAAGAACTTTTGCTATTGAAACGCCTTGTTTAATTTCATGAGAACCATACAATTCATCTGGAAGATGTATATTAGCCATTGCAACAATCTTACCTGGAGCAATTTCAACAAATACATAGTGATGCTCTGCATTTTCCGGCACCCATAATGGATAGCGCGACACGATATGTTGACTCACATCAGCGTATTTCCAATGCAATGCTTTTGCAAGTCTTGCAGTATTTCCCCAGGCTTCTTGAATACCAACGACGTCTGCACCTGACTTCTTTACTGCCTCAACGACTTTATTAAAATCAACTTGTGTACCGCCATTTTCAATGTTAAATGTCATGACAGAAAATTCGGTTGGATTTTTGGCATAGCAAATCGTTGTTATCCATGTCAGTGCAATAACAAAGAGTAAGAATTTGAATTCGCCGCTAAATTTTTTTCTAAAAAACATGTTATGCCTCGTTATGATACACAAACATTAAATCGCAAAATTATTTTGTGCTCTATTATTTTTAACCGTATTCATTTTTTGTGTAGCGATTTCATTCTTATATTGAGTATAGTTATCTACATGAATATAATCCAAATAAGTTGTTGTATCCGGCCAGTCTCTTTCAACAACAATTTTTATGACACCCATACGCCACTCTGCATTCACAGGGCCAACATCAACATTCCCCTCAAACAATTGTGGTTTTCCATATTTATCACTAATCATATTAATTACATCAATTATTTGGCCTGCGTTCATAAAACTTGGAAATTTGTATTCGCAGGCTGCAAAACGATTATCCGAGGTAAAAAATGTTATAAACGTTGATGCACCTGATAAGGCTTTTCCTACATTGTAAATATCTGGATCAATGCCATTTGCTAACTGAACAGCGCGCATACCGGATTTAGCTAAAACATTTCTAAAATCTTTACGATTGACATTTTCGATTTTTATACCAAACAATTCTACTTGGTTTTCAGTTTCATTATTTTGTTTTTTATTTTTTACTAGTACATTTTCATAATTATTAAGATCATAAAATGACAACTCAACTTCTGATCCTATAGTATTGTCAACTCTTACCGTAATATCTTTGTGGATCCATAATGCAAAAATATGATTTGTATCTTTATTAATTTCCGACTTATCAGGAACTCCATACTTAGATGTCATCAAGTTTAGCAAAAAAGATGAATCAGATATGGGAAAGTAAAATGCTATCTTTTTAAATTTATCATTGGTTTTCGCGTACATAGCTTTCATCCCGTAAGCATTCTTAAAAATTTTTGTTGGATCATAATAATCTTCCTGCACATCAGAGAATGATTCTGTGCGTAAATATCGTGCGCCCATTGTAGTAAGAATCTTTTTAAGTTCTTCGTGCGAGGCATTTTGAAGCTTCAGTCCAAATAATGTAATTGGTTTATATGACTCGGATGAAGACTGACTCTGTCCAAAGATTTTATCTTCTTTAGATTGATGATTACATCCGAACAATAAGATTATTGATAACATATGCATTAAAATAAATAATGTTTTTTTCATCATAAAACTCCTAATTTTCTCTTGATGATTATCTTCAATTCCACAATTGCAGCAAGTAAATCCTATAAGTATAAGCTCAAGACGGAGTACATACTTTTATGTTGTACTAATTGTGTTTCAAAATTTTTGATTGTAACTTATTGATTGTATTGCCGACGCGAGAGTCGAACTCACGGCCTACTGATTACGAAACATAACGGAATAAATGATAACAATAAGTCACAATAATTTACAACAGATAAATTAATAGATTAAACGCTATTGTATGTTGTAACATATTGCCCATTATTGTGGATTGTTATCTGTGAGTGTCCCAAATTTGGCTACGATATTTTTTCTTTTCATCCACAATCTAAAACTATAAAACAAGCAGGAGTAAATATTATGTTGGAACAAAACATAACAAATTATCAGGAAGATTTTGCCCAAGTCTATTCTATGATTGCCGAAGCGCAATCTAAAGTATGGCAACAGGTTAATACGACACTTATACAACTCTATTGGAATATTGGCCGTTATGTTTCCGAGAAAATTAAACGAGAAGGCTGGGGTAAAAGTATTGTAGATAATATGTCTAATTATATAACCACTAAAAACCCATCAATTAAAGGATTTTCAGCGAGAAACATACGGCGAATGTCTCAATTTTTTGAGACATATCAAGGCCATGAAAAACTGTCAGCACTG
>Ga0207028_1093_pt1 | contig 20828 bp, 21 predicted proteins | sample Alteio_BWMinCont_41_FD_153287 | JGI IMG/M metagenome (GOLD analysis project Ga0207028, IMG submission 153287) | Enriched cells from forest soil in Barre Woods Harvard Forest LTER site, Petersham, Massachusetts, United States -... | ecosystem: Environmental > Terrestrial > Soil > Temperate forest >... | reverse complement strand
TGCTCTCATTGTTTTTGCATCTAAATCTGGTCGATCTGGATTAACTATACAGTAGTCACCAAATTTTGGTTTTTTGCCAATCAGTGGTGAAGCTAAGATTGCAGCTTCCCACAAATCAAACTCAAATCTGGGTATACTAGTATGAGAATCTGGTGATATGCCTGTCATATCCAAGGGAAAGCTTGATGCTGTTAAGATTAATGATCGCCAATTCATAAAAGTAATTGCTTCATTTAATTCTGAAAGAGAATCGATGATCGATTCAATCTGATTTTGTTCTATGTATTTGCAATCAATTAAAAGATCGCATTTTTTCGGATTTAATTTTAGATAAGACATTATTTGATTAATTTCAATGCTGGCTTGTTGGGGAGAATCTATGTCATCTCGCAATAATCTAAGGCAGATAGGGTTATTGGGATTTTTTGATACGAATTCTTTTATGACACTTAGATAAGCTTGATCTCTATCTATTCCAACAGTAGGGATAAAATTAATATTTTTGCTAGTTAATTGATCGAGCAGGTATTGAAGAGGGTGAGTGCCGTCATCCATGCGAAGATTTAAATCTATCAACGAATAATCCACTATAAAAATTTTATTAATTAAATATTTTTCAATATTAATAATTATTTTTTTAATATGTTCATCAATGGTTTTTCTTTTTCCTCCAGTAATAGGAGGTCTATGTACATCAAACAAGGGAGTAAAATCTTTGAGAGCACTTTCGCTTAAAGTTTTAATTGCTTTCAATTCACCTGATTTTGGACTCATTATCGGAATATAATTATTTAATTTATTCATTTAATTGATCTCGCAGCAAATTTGTAATTTCACCTTGACCTAACAAGTCATTAAATTTTGTATAGTCATTTGTTTCATAGCGAATTCTTCCTGCAATAATGGCAGGATGAATATTAAGTTGTTTTGCAAGATTTATAATTGAAGGGGTAGTGCGCATTGCAAAGGCATCACTTCTCATCCAAATTGAGCGTGGAATGAAAGATTCTTTCGCAATTTTGTCAGCTTCTTTTTCCTGAGGGTCTTGGGCTGACTCTACATCAAGATCATCAATGAATTGATTTTGTGTGGTTAGATGTTTATAGACGTGCGACATTTCATGCAAAAGTGTATGCCAAAAATTATCAATTCTGTCGTGTCTCAAGCTCATGCCGATAATGGGATTGCCTTGAGAATCTAAAAAACATGCACCATCAATTTTTGTTTTAGGTAGATGCTTCAAAAAAATTAGTTTTATCCCATTTTTTGCTAACATTTCTCTGGCAAGCAGGGGGCCTTGATTAAACTGGCTTAACTTTGCTAGCTCTCTAAGATAATCTACTGTAATTAAGTTTTTATCAAAATCACCAACGTTAACTTGTTTTGCTAACATCATAACTTTTGCGATCCAAACCATTAAGGTGGGTGCATTGGTGTTGTTTTCGTCACGTTTATGAAGAGTTCGTCTCCACATCACGCACTGTTGTGAAAATCCTCCTAAAGGCTTAAAAAATCCAGTTATTATATTTTTTTTGTTATCCTCATCTTTATTTTTTGCCTTAGATATCCAGCCTCTTTTGCTCATTTCATTAAGAGGAAATTCTTTCCAATTGATGTCTTCTAGACGAAGTTCACTAGTTTCATTTTTTGAATCTTGAATTAGTACATCTAACGGAATGCCTAGATTTTCATTTAATGCTCTGATCATAGGAAGAGTTAAATTTCTTTTTCCAGATAAAACTTCGGAAACTTTGCTCTTGCTGCCGATATAAGGAATCAGATCATTCTGTATAAGACTTTGTTCTTCCATCCTAAATCGAATTGCTTCAATTGGAGAAGGTTTATTAAAGAAAAAATGATTACTTTCATATTCTTTAACAGCCATTGCGAGTAATGAAAGACGTTCGCCTTCAAAAGTATTGAGGTCTGGATCTTGAGCAACAAGATTATTAAGTTCCTCAAGATATTTTTTGTATTGCTCATCATTGTGTATAAGCATATTTTCCTCCTAGCGCCCCTTATTCCGTTTATCATATTCTTCATGGGTTCCTGCCCAGCGCACAGTGACTATCGAAATCTTGTATGATATTTGTGTCTCAAGTCGGTAATTATTTCCCTTAACATTAAATATGACCACGTTGTTTGCTAAAAAGCTCGCACTCGCATACTTATTTTTAATGTCTTGAGAGACCGTCCACGCTGATCCCTCAACATCTGCAATCCAATTTTCAATCCAGCTTTTGGCATCAGTATGCTTGCTGGTAAAAGTGTTAAGTATTCCTTTTCCAACCAGAGTCATGCCTGTAATTGGCTTTTTGTCTTTATCTGTTTGTTCCAAAATCAGACCCCAAGAATTGTTCCCTATGATGTAAACTTATTATAGTTCACAAAATGGGAACTTTCAAGATTGTTTATAGCTATTTCTATTTAGATTTAATTAGTACATTGATTTTTAATGAATTTTAGCAAATAAGAGAATTTATATTATCTTACACAATTAGTCTAGATGAAGGTTTCCTGTCTGGTGCCTATTTGGGTGCCTAGAAATTATTATTCCCCCAATCAACAGAAAGAGTTATAGGCTAGACTATAAATAGAACTCCATTTTTGGCTAGTCCATAGACTTCCTTTTGATATAATAGCCTCAAGGAATTGGTTCATGGACTGTTGAATGTATTGCGATGCGTGCTCTGAAAAGCCCGAATGCGTTTCCTGAAACAGATCTAGAACTTCAAAAGAAAATATCGCATCCCTTGGCGAGCCTATGCAGCCATTCTTCTTTGGAATATAAACAGGAGAGAAAAATATGAAAAAGCTTCGATCCGTTAAATTTTTATCTGAAGATGCTACCTATGATGAAATGAGTTCCCCTGTCGGAAAATTAACTATTATAACTTCATTAAAAGGACTTCATGCAGTATTATGGGAAAACGATCGTCAAAATACAAAGATCGAAAAAATTATTAATAATCTTAGCCAATCCAAAAATGAACCAATTATCGTGAAAACAAAACTGCAATTGGCCGAATATTTTCAAGGTAAAAGAACAATTTTCGATTTGCCACTCGTCATTGAAGGAACTGATTTTCAAATCCAAGTTTGGAATCAATTGCGGAACATACCTTATTCAACGACTATTACTTATGCGGAACAAGCAGCAAAAATTGGCGATAAAAATAAAGCACGTGCTGTTGGTGCAGCTAATGGGGTTAATCCCATCTCAATTATTATTCCTTGTCATCGTGTTATTGGAAGCAACGGACATTTGACAGGTTTCGGCGGCGGTTTAGAGAAAAAAGCATTTCTTTTACAGTTAGAAAAAAATCAAGCCAGGAGTCCGTAACCCATTGAATAAATAGTATAATATCATGAATTATGTAATTTGGCAGTCAAAATGCCATATTTATACGTATTTTGGGATAAATAATACCAAATTATATAAGTAACTTCTATAATTTGCTATCAATGAGTTATTAAAAAAGATATATTAGTCATGTTACCTTCAATAAAAAATATTAATATCTCTTATGTATTTATTCGCCCTATTTTTAGTTTTATATGAATTCACCGCTTATTCAGCTAATGACATGATCATGCCTGGTATGCTTCAAGTGGTGCAGTATTTTCATGTAGCTGAATATTATGTAGCGGAATCGCTGAGTTTTTATATTTTAGGTAATTGTGCTTTTATATTAATTGCAGGATTTTTAGCGCAGAAATATGGTAAACGTCAGATCATTCTTCTTGGGAATTTTTTATTTTTACTATTCACTGTCATTATCATATTTAGTCATAATATTCATGAATTTATGTTATGGCGATTTCTTCAGGGCGTTGGACTTGCCATTATTGCCATTGGTTATGCGCTTATACATGAAAACTTCAACGATAGAGATGCTATAAAACTGATAGCTCTAATGGCAAATATAAGTTTACTTGCGCCTCTGCTTGGGCCTGCTATTGGAAGTGTCATCATGATATTTTTATCATGGCAATATGTCTTTGTTTTAACGGCGCTCATTGGATTATTGTCTATCATTGGATTGTATCGTTATATTCCTAAAGATCATTCACAAAAATCATCTCTTGGATTTTTTGAGGCCATGAAAGAATATGGGTTAATTATTAAAAATAAAGCCTTTATCAAAGGAGTATTCTGTTCAGGATTTATGATCATGCCTGTATTAATTTGGATTAGTCAGGCTCCCAATTTAATTTTATATAAACTTAAGCTTGATTATACACATTATATTATTTATCAGTTGATTAGTATTGGAGGCTTAACTGCATCGAGTATATTAATGCAGTTTATTGTGGGTAAGTATCGGTTATATTCTGTGGTAAAAACAGGAATATTGTTCATGTTAACAGGCTTGCTCATCATTTTAGTCAATCCAAATAATATCACAAATATTGCTGTTGCTTTGTTTTTTTATGCATTAGGTATGGGGCTTGCCAATGGATGTGTATACAGGCTTATTATGACTATTGAAGGTTATTCGAATAGCATGCTTTCTTCTATGATTGGTTTTTTGCAAATGCTATTTTTTGTGGTTGGTATTGCAGTGATAAATGAGTTTATGAATTACTATAAATTTGCATTATGGAGTTTCACTTTAACCCTATGCTTATTTGGATTTGCAGCTTTAGTATTTATCACAAAATATATTTCGTTTTATCGTAACCGTGACTGGCGTTAGGGCGACACGATTGTGTCACCCCGTTTCACCGATTTAAGCGCGATAAAGTTTACCCTGAAGATTCAAATTGGCAGGATCGATTTTTACGAGATCACCTGTTGCGGCATCCACAATAAAGGTTGGCCATAAAAATATATCGAGTAGAGCGATAGGTTGAAATTTGCTATTCACTGCCAGGGATTGATCTTGATAACCTTTTTTTCTTAAGGTGACCGTTTTACCACCATAGATATACGAAGGCAGGGTTATCACGGCAGGTGTAACACCGTAAGATTGATTATCGACAAGAATGGTAGCTCCAGCAGGCTCTGATTCAACTTTTACCATGCGTGTATTATTACCAGCGATACTTGCACAACCTGAAAGACATAAAAATGTGATTAAAAAAGACGCTTTTTTGATTATATTCATTATTTTTCACTCGTTTTGATGATAGACGCATGGTATTCACTAAAAACGAGTGGGTCAAGTAAAAAATCTTTATTCAATAAGACTAACTTCCAGCAAATGTATACGCCTATTGTCGCTATGTAATACTTTAAATTTAAAATTATTGATATCGATGATTTCACCACGCTTAGGCAAATGTCCAAAACCTTGCAGCACCAATCCACCTATGGTATCAAACTCTTTGTCGTTTAATTCGGAGTGAAAGTATTCGTTAAATTCATCGATAGGAATGGTAGCTTTGATGATGTAATGTCCGTCGGCATGTTTTTTAATTTCATCATCTTCATCGATATCATATTCATCTTCGATTTCGCCTACAATTTGCTCCAGCACATCTTCAATGGTGACTAGACCTGAAACATGTCCATACTCGTCGATGACAATAGCCATGTGATTACGATTGATACGAAATTCTCTAAGGAGTATATCTAAACGTTTGCTTTGCGGTACGAATACTGCGGGACGGCATATATCATTAATGTTGAACTCCTTCGCTTCTTTGTTGTAACAATATTTTAATAAATCTTTGGCGAGCAAAATGCCAATGATGTCATCTCGAGTGTTATCAATGATAGGAAAGCGTGAATGACCTGATTCAATAACCAGGGGTAACAAAACTTCAAGAGAACTGTCATGTTCAACAACGACCATTTGTGCTTTGGGTATCATGACGTCACGCACTTGCATTTCAGAAACTTGTAATACGCTTTCAATCATGCGTAACATTTCAGCGCTTAAAATATCGCGCTCTTCCGCATCGCGTAATACTTCCATGAGTTGTGCTCTATCTTTGGGTTCACGTATAAGCATATCGCTTAAGCGTTCTAGCCAAGATCTTTTAGATGATGATTTTGCATCTTCTTCCATTTTATTTCTCTTTATAAGGGTTAGGAAAACCTAGTATCTCTAGGATGGCTATTTCTTTGGGTTCCATTTGTTCTACATCTTCTTCTGTTTCATGATCATAGCCTAATAAATGCAGTGTGCCATGAACAACCATATGGGCCCAATGGGCTTCTAGAGATTTGGCTTGTGCTAGTGCTTCGCTATTCACGACTTCAGCACAAATAATAATATCACCTAAAAAAACTAATTCATCTTCGATTTCATCAGGCATATCAAAGGGGAAAGACAATACATTGGTAGGCTTGTTTTTGTGGCGATATTCCGAATTTAATGCTGTTATTTCTTGTGTATCCACAATGCGTATATTGAGTTCAGCATTTTTTTTCAAATATTTTAATGTCGTTTTTGCCCAATGTTTTAAATCTTTTGTCGAGGGCATCCTATTTTTAGGTATTGTGCGTTGAACAGTGACTTGATACATCATAAATCAGTTAGTCTTTTCCATTTCTGTTATTATAATTTTCGTAAGCTTCTACAACGCTTTGTACTAAGGGATGCCGCACGACATCTTGAGGTACAAATCGGGTGAAGCTGATACCTTTAACATCTTTTAAGACATCCAAGGCGTGAACCAATCCTGAGTCTCGTTTGTTAGGTAAGTCAATTTGAGACATATCGCCGGTTATGACTGCTTTTGAATTAAAGCCTAAGCGCGTTAAAAACATTTTCATTTGTTCTATCGTGGTGTTTTGGCTTTCATCTAAAATAATAAAAGAGTCATTGAGCGAACGCCCGCGCATATAGGCAAGCGGGGCAAGTTCAATGATATTTCTATCCATGAGTTGCATGACCGTTTCATAACCCAGCATTTCATAGAGTGCATCATAAAGCGGACGCAGGTAAGGATGAACTTTTTGAGCGAGATCCCCAGGTAAAAAACCAAGTTTTTCACCGGCTTCGACAATCGGTCTTACTAATACGATGCGGCTTATACGTTCCATTTCTAAAGCATTCACAGCACAAGCCACGGCTAAATAGGTTTTACCGGTTCCAGCAGGCCCTATACCAAAATTAATATCATTTTTAAAAATATTTTGTAAATACTGTACTTGATTTTCACCGCGAGCGGTAATAGTGCCGCGTTTAATGCGGACTTCCATGCTTTTTTCAGTGGTGGACATCGTTGGGGATTTCTTTCCTGTCGTTTGTAAATAGAGATGGACTTGATAAGGTGCCAGCATGCGGTCTTTTTGTGCCTGGTTATACAGATCGATCAAGGTCAAGCAAGCTTTTTCTACATCTTGTTCCTGGCCGCTAATAGAAAAGGTGAAACCGCGTTGTTTAATATGGACTTCCAGGCGATCTTCAATGAGGCGTATATGTTCATCGCATCGACCGCAGAGATTAAGCAGATGTTTATTATTTTCCGGGCTCAGTACCACAATCTTTGAATGAAGGGTCGTTTCTAAGGTCAAGTTCATTTTCTCAGTTAACTGTCCTGAATGAGAGTATATCAGAAAATAATCAAAGTGTAGAGTACCTATTTTGATTTGTTTCTTAATTGATCAAGTGAATAGTGCGTTCCACGCCATATGACACCTTTATTCGCATAAATCGACACGACAGAATTAAGTATAGTGTAAAGAAGGAGCAAAATAGAAACAGGATAGAAAATAGCAAATTTACTTTCCAATCTGTATTGTTTAGCGATATAGACACTCATGTAAATGGTAAGTGCGACATTGATGATATTAAGCCAGCGAAGGGTGCCAGTGCATACAAACACTGCAATAACAGGCCAAAGATAAAATATAAAAGCAAATACAAGGTCTCTTAAGGTAGGTAATAATCGGTATTCGTAAAAGGCAAAGCTATTTTTTTTCAAGCCATAGATCATTTCAGGCAGTGTTTTATACCATTCTCTTTCAATAAAATCACGGCCATCTACCGTGTCTTGGCGGAAGCCGTGTTGTTTTAATAATTGACCAAACTTTAAGTCATCCAAACATTCCATGGCGATAGCTTGATGCCCGCCGCAAGCTATATAACTTTTTTTGCTGACTAGATTAAATGATCCATGGCCTAATGATTTTTTACTCCAGGCATAACGTATGCGCCAAGGTTTCACGACTAAACTGTATGTAAGATAGTGCGCAAGATAAAAAACTTTTAGCCAAAAAGGATGACGTAGATGATGTTCAAAAATCGTTAAATGATCGGTATGTGTTTCAACGGCATAACTGATGGCTTTTTTGAGCAAGCCTGTTTTCATGATCACATCGGCATCCGTAAATAATAACCAATCACCTTTAGCGTGTTTAGCGCCTATATGCAGCGCATGATTTTTTCCTAACCATCCTTTCGGTAATTCAGTAATGTGAATCACGCGCAAACGATGAGGATATTGTGTTTGATAGGCATCTAAAATAGCGGGCGTGCGATCCGATGATCTATCATTGATTGCGATAATTTCAAAAGCGGGATAATCAAGTGCTAACATGGTTTTTAAGGCATTTTCGATATCTCTCTCTTCATTTAATGCGCTGAAAATAATGGAGATGAAAGGTAGTTGTTCTTCATCAAGCACAGTTTGTTTAGATAGATTAAGTATCGTTCTGAATCCGATATGAAATTCTATCATAGTAACGATGAGCGTGATGCAAGTTATCAACGCAAGTAATAAAAGAGCAGTATCCATATTGTTTTTTTTCTCTTAAATATCAATAAAAATATTTTAGCAAAGTCTGCATAGTGTTGTATATTCGTGTTAGGTATATATACTAAGTTTTGCAGGCGCGCCTGGAGTTGTTTTGACTAATCGCGGCACGAGATAGCCTGAAAGCCGGGCGGTGAGTTCTACATGTAATTGTTTTGCAGTATCACGATCGATGTCAAAATGCGCAGCGCCTTGGACTTTATCTAACACATGCAGATAATAAGGTAAAACTCCTGCAGCAAATAAGTTTTCACTGAGTTCACATAGTGTTTCTACATTGTCATTGATATTTTTTAATAATACGCTTTGATTAAGTAATAGTGCTCCGCTTTGAGCCAGTTTTGCCAAGCCGAGTTTAACGTCCGCATCGATTTCGTTCGTATGATTGCAATGAATAACAACAGTAGTTTTGAGGCTAAGTTGGCTAATCCAGGTAATAAGTTCATCGTTTACTCTCTCAGGGATAACAATAGGCATGCGAGTATGAATGCGTAAACGCTTGAGATGAGGGATTTCAGCAAGTTTTTCCGTGAAATCACTTAATAAGTGATCATTCATGGCTAAAGGATCGCCGCCACTTAATATCACTTCATGTATGGAGGTATCATTTGCAATATAAGATATGACGTCATTCCAGCCCGACTTTCCTGGATTATTGTCATTGTAGGGAAAATGTCTTCGAAAACAAAATCGACAGTGAACGCCGCATACTCCAGTCATGGTTAATAAAACACGGCTTTTGTATTTGTGTAATAAACCAGGAACAGGATTGTATTTTTTTTCTTCTAAAGGGTCTTTGGCATAACCGTTGACTTCTTTTTCTTCTAAATCTATGGGTAGAACCTGGAGTAATAACGGGTCGTGACGGTTACCTTTTTGCATGCGCGCCATATAACTTCGCGGGACTTTTAACGGGAAAAGTTTGCTCGCATTGATCATTTCAGAAAGTAAATCATGAGGTAATTCAAGTACTTCTAATAACTCTTTAGGATCTGTAATGGCCTCTATCAGAGCTTTTTGCCATGGGTTTTTCATGTTTTTATCTTTTGATTCTTAATTAAAGAAGCGTATTATATGCCAAATCTGTTCTAGGAGTAAAAAAATGGGTGTATATACTACTAATGAAATTCGCGGCGGGATGAAAATTATTGTTGATAATGACCCTTGCGTCATTCTAGAGAATGAATTTGTTAAGCCAGGTAAGGGGCAAGCTTTTAATCGCATTAAATACCGTAATTTGAAAACGGGCCGTGTTGTTGAGCGTACTTATAAATCAGGTGATGCTTTGCAAGCCGCAGACGTCCAAGATGTTGAAGCACAGTTTCTCTATTTTGATGGCCATCATTGGCACTTTATGGCGAAAGATACGTTTGAACAATATGTAGTCGGTGAAGTTGAGATGGGTGATACTAAATTGTGGTTAAAAGAACAATCCGATTGCATGTTAACGTTGTGGAATGGTTTGCCTTTAGGCATTGTTCCGCCTAATTTTGTGATATTAAAAATTGTTGAAACTGATCCAGGCGTACGTGGTGATACCTCTGGCGGGGGTGGAAAACCTGCGAAATTAGAATCTGGCGCTGTGGTACGCGTACCTTTGTTTATTCAAGAAGGCGAGTTGATTAAAGTCGATACTCGTGATGGAGTGTATGTTTCAAGAGCCAAAGAATGATGGCTTGGCAACCTAATGCCACCATAGATACTCTTAGAATGCGTGCCGATATCATGGCTCGCATTCGAGATTTTTTTAAAAAACGTGATGTGTTAGAAGTTGAAACACCATTAATTGCCGCGACGACTGTCACTGATCCTCACATCGCAAGCATTCCTGTTATTTATTCTCAAAAGAAAATTTCTTATCTTCAAACGTCTCCTGAATATGCGATGAAACGATTATTGGCGGCAGGTAGCGGTTCTATTTTTCAATTATGCAAAGCTTTTCGACAAGATGAAGTGGGTCGCTTACATAGTCCTGAATTTACGATGTTGGAATGGTATAGGATTGGATTTGATCATCATGCGTTGATGGATGAAATGCAGGATTTTTTTAAAGAAGTTTTTGCTATTCCTAAAACAGATCGTTTCACTGTGGCGCAAGTTTTTGAAACATACATAGGTATCAATCCGCATGCGGCAAGCGTAAATGAATTGAAAAATGCTGCTAAAAAAAATGGGATTGAAGTTGATATTGCTGATGAAAAAAATACTTATTTAGATATTTTGTTCACACATATCATAGAACCAAAATTAGGAAATGAATATCCTGTTTTTATTTATGATTATCCAGTTTCACAAGCAGCTCTTGCTAAGATACGTCATGAAAATCCACCCGTTGCGTCAAGATTTGAAGTGTATTATAAAGGCATTGAACTTGCGAATGGGTTTCATGAATTGCAAAATGCTGAAGAACAGCGCGTGAGATTTGAAAAAGATTTACAATATCGTGATCTACATCAAATGGAAGCAGTGCCAGTTGATGAGCTTTTATTATCCGCTTTGCATAGTGGATTACCTGATTGCGCGGGTGTTGCAATGGGGGTGGATAGATTAATGATGCTAGTGTTAGGTTGTGAAAACATTGCGAATGTGATGAGTTTTGCTCATATGGAAAGTTACTGGTGAGTAAAATAAAGTTCATGTTTATTTTTACTTCTTTTATCGGCAATCTCAAATCTATCATCATTTTTTTCTAGCACAACTTTATACCCGCACGCATGTGCAATCGCTACAAAATTACTAACCTTCAAGTTTTTCTGTTTCCTTGATCGAATATTCTGAATAATAGTAGGTGATATACCAGTTTCATTGGCTAGCTTTCTAACTGATTTTTCATCTTTTTCCATAATGGCAATTAATAATTCGGACAATAAGAATTCTTTGTAGCTTTGATCAAAAGCTTTTTTAAATTTAGCGCTTTTCATTTCACGTTCATAGGTGGACATGATTTTTTTAGCTTTGCTCATAATAATCACCTTGTTTAACTCTGATTTCATAGTCGTTTTTAAATTTCAATGCTCTATCTTTTTCAGGCTTTGGAAGTTTCGGTTGCTTTTTGCGAAAAGCATTGGTTACGATAATTTTTTTCCCAATATAGAAAAAGCACAAAAATCTATCTGGTTTCGGTTTAAAGGCGTACAGGCGATCACCTTCATTGTTAAATTTAGTCGTATCTTTAATTTTTCCCGCATCACCCATTCTTTTAAACAGCTGTAATACCTTGATTCTTTCGTCTGCTGATAAAGATTGATAATACTCTAATGCACTGCTTTTCCCTCGAGAGTTGTAGTACCATTCGATGGTATATTTTTCACCCAAATATGCTATGTATTCCTTACTCATAAGTGTACCACTTTTATTGTACGATGGCAAATACTACTCTAGATTAATATAGTTACAAGAAAAAAATTATAAATATTACATGCAGTTATAGCTAGTGAGTTATATTTTTTTCGGCTCTTGCATAACCACACGATAAATCCATGCGCACAACAAGAACGTCACAAATACCCCAAAAAAGCTCGCAAGATAATGTAAATGATCCGGCATGATTTTTAAAGCATTCGAACTTTGTTTAAGTGCAAACGGAATAGCAAGCACGACACCCATGATGGAAGCACCTGCAACGATACCGCAAGCAAGTGTTAATCCGCGATGTTTGTGTTGCGTGATCTTGGTTTCATTGCCGGCTTTTTTGATGGGATAGCGTTTTTTTAATTTTGTGTAAATGATATGAGACAATATCCCACCAATAATAACAGGCACAGAACTATCGAGTGGTAAATAAATCCCTACTCCTACAGCAAGTACAGGAAGTCTGCCACCAAATTGCTTTAACACTTGGTCTATTAACATGCAGATCACAGCAATGATGGCGCCTACTATAATCATGGACCATTGCAGATTATGTGCATAAACGCCTTGCGCAACCGCAGCCATTAAACCTGCTTGTGGTGCTGCAAGCATTTGACTTTTATCCATGTTAGGTCGTGGGAAAACACCGCCAATTCCATAAGCGTTATATAAAAGATCAAGAATAGGAGGGACTACGAATGCTGCAATCAATACACCTAGAATAAGCATGACTTGTTGTTTCCAGGGTGTGGCTCCTAACATTTGACCCACTTTTAAATCTTGCATGGTATCATTTGCAATTGAAATGCCGGCACCAATAATGACAGTGCTGCCCACACCTAAGATAACGCCTAGCAATTCTTTTCCTTCAATGCCTCCGTTCATACCGAATAAAGCAAGAAATAACATGCATAAAATACAAAGTGATGCGACGAGTAAGCCTGAAACAGGTGTATTAGTGGCGCCAATGAGACCTGCAAAATAAGCAGCAATAGAACAAAATACGAAACCACCAAATAAAATATAAATAGCCCCAAAAGCGGAAAGTATGAGACGAAAATTATGTGAAATGTCACTATGTTGTGGAATGACAGATAATGAAATAAAAAGAAAAATGGGTATCAGTAAGAGTATCAATCCCCAAAAAACATATTGAATAGGAATATCGCGTTCAGTTCGAATAACAGATTTGCTTCCTGATTTTTTCGCATTTTTTATAGAAGCAACAGATGTTAGAACACTTTGAGTGATGGGTTTGATTAAGGTAAATATAGTCCATAAACCTGCCACTAACATGGTACCTACGCCCATATAGCGTATATGTTCGCGCCACATAGTCATGGCAATGTCAGAAGCGCTATCCATCGCGGGTAAACCATAAAACCATGTTACTGCAGGAATGCCTGCATACCAGCCTATAATAATGCCGACCAACATACTAAGCGCAACATTTACACCCACGATATAACCTGCCGCAAGCAATGCAGGTGATAAGCCTAGACCGAAGCCATATACCGTGTTAGAGGTTTTTACCCAGTAATAAAAATTATCAGTAAGTATTTGAAATCCAGCCTGACATAAAGAAATGACTGCGCCGACTAAACCGCCAATACTGAGTCCACTTATGTCAGTTTTTTTGTCCGAACTTGCCTTTAATACATTGCCTATAGCAACACCTTCAGGATAGCGCAAACTTGTATCCAGTAATAAAGCTCTGCGCAATGGAATCGTGAATAGCACACCGAGTGTTCCGCCTAATAAAGCAATGATGACGGTTTGCCAATAATAAAATCCATCCCAAGCATGTAAAATAATAAGCGCAGGTAATATAAATGTAACACCTGCAATCAATGCTTCACCTACAGATGCCATGGTTTGTACCATAGTGTTTTCGAGAACGTTAGAGTTTCGAAAAAAACGTAAGATAGCCATAGAGATAATTGCAGCAGGAATAGATGCTGATACAGTTTGCCCAACTTTTAAGCCTAAGTAAGCATTTGCAGCGGCAAGTATAACAGTTAGTAAAATTCCTAAGATCAGTGCACGTAGAGTTATTTCAGGTAGGCTTTTGCTAGCGGGGATAAGAGGAGCGTCATTTGAGGAGAGTTGTATCTTGCTTTTTTTAACCATAATCGATACTCCTTCGATTTAATAATAACATCAATGTTCATGCGAATAGTGTTATCGCAGGGCGATTAGCATAACCAGAATCAGTAATGGATTCAATAAGTATGATTGTGTAAACAGAGATCCTCATTAGACTTTTTCCAACGCATGAATTTTTCAAGCGTTGGAAAAGTCTGGTGAACAGTTTATTTATCTTAAAAGCAGAATAGAGGACTTAGCCTGTACTTTTATAGGCTCACGACTGCTTTCGTAGCGCATGCTGATATCATGCAAATTTCCCTTATGAATACCAGGCATTTTTTCAAGGGGTTCATCTTGCAGGATGGATCGCATGACGCTATTCGCAGCTTTTAGTGTTTCATCACGTGTACAGCCAAATAAACTTCCCCATTTAGACGTATATTCATCTGAATTTTGTTGTCGTTCAACATAGCAAGCTTGTGCTGCTGCAAATAATAAGCCTCTATAAAACGGTTCATGCTCATATTGATCTATGGTCGATAACATGTGTTTGAACCATTCGTCTTTATGTTGATTTTTCATTATCCTGAAGATTTCCATTTTGTCAAAGATATGGATAAATTGTAAACTTTTTTTAGCATTCAATGGACCTGTTCCTTTTGTTTCAAGCCCTTTTTCAGAAGATGGTTGTAATACAGCAATAATATCATAAAGATTAGTATAATTTTTTTTATCTAAATAACACTTAAGGAAAAGTTTAATTTTTTGAGTATTTGGCACCCACTCATGCTCATCTAATCTATTAAGAAGTGCATTAAGTTCCACGGGATTATTAACAAAATTTTCTTTCCAGGATGGACTTAGATAGGCTAAAAATTTTTCCCATTGTTCTTGGGCGTTAGTTTGAAGTTTGGGTTTTCTATAACTAAGAAGGTCGTTGGGATTGCTAAAGTCCTCGAAATCGCTCAAGTATTCAACACTTCTATTTAAAACAATACCTAAGCTATTCCCGTCCGTGAAATTTTTTTGTATCCATTTATCGTGACCATCCAGAAAAGTTAATACTTTGATGTCATCACCAGGTCTATAGGATTTAAGTAAGAACGTGCCTAATGCGTCAGGACTAAATTTTCTTAACCATGCTTGTTCCAAATAAGTTAAAAGAGTATCGTGCTGTAAGTCACGATAGTGATCGCGATCAGCACTCCTCACAATTCCGCTGAGGCTTTCCATAAAATAAGCAAGTCCATGACTTCTAACAAAGTTTTGAAACCAATGACGGCCTAGATGATCCAGGAAAAACTTCCAATCTTCGATTAAAATACGACTAGATAAAAAGACACACAAATCTGATGGATTACCAAAGTTCTCTTGTTTTTTTAACCATTCTGAAGAGAACATTCTTATCAGATGGCTACTATTTTCAATGTAAGTAAGTATGAGAAGCTTATTGAGCTGATCCCCTGAAGTGATATGCATCTCCAGGTTTGCTATGTTTTCTATGATATAGTCTGTTATAGCTGCATAGTGTTCATGAGCCGCCATGGTGTACGCCGTATTATAAAAGTCTTGGTACTTAAAATTTGGATCGGGTTTCGCATTCGGATCTTTCCTGAATTTTGATTCTTCATCTTCAAAAGGTAATGATGAAGTTGCAGCTTGCTTGTTATCAGTCGATTCTGTTTGGAGAGGGTCGCCGCCTAAATCGTAAATTTCCTTTTTTCGGGGATTTGATAATATGTTATAAGCTTCTATAATTTCTTGCGTTTTTGCTGTTGCAACTGCTGGATCACCTTTATATTTGTCAGGATGAAACACCAGCATTTGACGCATGTATGCTTGTTTAATTTCAGTGACTGTAGCGTTTGTTTGAATGCCTAATACATGATAGTAATTTTTACGGCTGTTGCTCATGAAATATTCCTTTTTTTTTGTTAGAGTTTAGTCAGAAAACCATTCGTTTAATTTTTCTTTTAGTTCATCAACACCTATACCTTTTAGAGCTGAGAAAATTTGTACGGTGATCATATTGGGGCAGGGAGCAACTGCTTCATTAACTTTCCTGAGCGTTTGCTTGATTTCATTGAAAGATAATTTGTCGCATTTGTTCAGTAGTATATGCACGGGTAAATCGCATTGACCACTCCAGATTAGAAATTTTCTATCAAAATCTTTGAGAGGATGACGAATATCCATGACAAGCAGCAATCCACGTAAAGAATCGCGTGTTCTTAAATAGTTGTCCAACAAGGTTTGCCATTGCTCTTTGACTGCTTGCGGCACTTTTGCAAAACCATAACCAGGCAGATCCGCCATGCGCCGTGCTTCATCTAAACTAAAAAGATTGATGAGTTGTGTGCGGCCTGGAGTTTTGCTGGTGCGAGCTAAACTTTTGTTTTGGGTTAATTGATTTAAGACGCTGGACTTGCCTGCATTGGAGCGCCCAACGATGGCTACCTCAAAACCTTCATCGTGAGGCAGTTGGTGCAGTTCAGCAACGCTTAGTAAAAATTCAGCTTTTTGGTAGTTAATTTTTTTCATGTGGATATAATAAGGTTTCTTAAGGTAAAAGGCGATATTTTTGTTAGGGGTTGTTAACAACCCCTATGATGCTCGCTTGTTTGCTAATAGTTTTTGTTTCCCCCAATGTATACCAAAAATAACATTAAATTTAGTGGAAAGAGCAATTGGACATATTGTTTTATTCATTTTTTCAAGTTTTACAAAACCATATGCAGATAACATTTTTAATGTTCTGGATAAATTGCTTGATTGCCTGCCTGTCATTTCAGCCAGCTCTCGTATAGAGGTTGGTTTTTTATCAGTAATAATTTGTAAAAGTACTTGATTTTCATCACTTAATACTTCAGCAAGTGATCGAATGGATGTGAACCAAATCTTTGGTTCATCCGATTTAGGCTTATAATCACCGCGTGCAATAGCAAGTGTTCTCTCGCGTATTTCTTTTTGTGACATGATGCCGATCTTTACTGTTTTCATAGTCATTGATCCTCTTCAAGCTTGCTGAGTATTTTATCAACTTCTAACCAAAAATCTTTAATCAATTGATGAGCGTCTACAAAGTCGTATGGAATACCTTCATCTTTCGAGTGTCGATGACGATGGTCATATGTTTTTCTTCCTTGGTATTTGCTCTTGTTTTTTATTTTAACCGCATGGGCATTATCAAAACCCATGATACGCTCACCATGTTGATTATGTAGTGTCAAACTGTATCGTATGCCATGTGGTACTGTTATTGTTTTAGGGGTTAGTCGGACTTCAAATTTCACCCAGCACCCATGTACTTGCTCAATAATAAACCCGTCTAAATCGAGCAGTGTCTCAAGATCTCTTTCGTCAGTCATAAAATATAGTTATCATCTGTTGATAACTAAAATTATATCAAAAATTTGATCCATGTCAAACGTCGAAAGTGTTATTTTGCATCAAACAATCCATGCTTTTCTGAGCTGATTCTTATACAATAGCGACCTATGATAAATACAGACTTACATGATGGTTTAAATGATGCTCAACGCGAGGCGGTTACAGCGCCTTTGTGTAATCAATTGGTATTGGCAGGAGCAGGCAGTGGCAAAACGCGGGTATTAGTGCATAGAATTGCCTGGCTTATTCAGCATGAAGGTTTTTCGCCGTTTAATATTTTATCTGTCACGTTTACCAATAAAGCCGCTCATGAAATGCGTTCACGCATTGAACAGGTTTTGGGCGTGTCTGCCAAAACTATGTGGATAGGAACTTTTCATAGTCTTGCACATCGGTTGCTTAGGTTGCATTGGTCTCTCGCCAACCTTCCCGAAGGATTTCAAATACTTGATAGCGATGATCAGCAGCGCCTTATACGACGCGTTATTCTCACACTTAATTTAGATGAAGATCGGTGGCCAGCGAAGCAAGCGCAGTGGTTTATTAATGGAAAAAAAGATGAAGGTCTAGGACCGCATCATATTCCTGATTTTGGCGATGTGACAGCGAAAGTCATGATAAAAATTTATCGCGCCTATGAAGAAGCTTGTCAGCGTTCAGGTTCGATTGATTTTGCGGATTTGTTGTTAAAAGTCCATCAACTTTGGACCAATCATCCAGATATTTTAGCGCATTATCAACAACGCTTTCGTTATATTTTAGTAGACGAATTTCAAGATACCAATGCTATTCAATACGCATGGGTGCGATTGCTTGCGGGTAAAGAAAATCATACCATGATTGTAGGTGATGATGATCAATCTATTTATGGTTGGCGCGGTGCGAAAATAGAAAATATCCAACGATTTTGTAAAGATTTTCCAGGAGCGGTGACCACGCGATTAGAGCAAAATTACCGTTCAACAGGTTCTATTTTAAAAGCAGCTAATGCTTTGATTGCACATAATACTGGTCGGTTAGGTAAAAATTTATGGACTGCGGGTGATGATGGTGATCGCATCTCTGTCTACGCTGGATTTAATGATTTGGATGAAGCACGTTATATAGTGAATCGTATACGCGATTGGCGGGGTGCTTTGCGTCACGTCGCTATTCTTTATCGTTCTAATGCGCAGTCACGTGTGCTTGAAGAAGCCTTAATGCAATTCGGTATTCCTTATCGCGTCTATGGAGGCTTACGCTTTTTTGAACGAGCAGAAATTAAAGATGCTCTGGCGTATTTGCGTTTAATTGCGAATTGCGATGACGATGCTGCATTTGAACGTGTCGTGAATACTCCTACGCGCGGCATAGGCGATAAAACGGTGATTACCATACGTGAACGCGCACAACAAAGCAATATGTCGCTTTGGCGTGCGGCACAAATGTTATTAGAAGAAAATACATTTCCACCAAAAGCGGGGAATGCTTTAGCTTACTTCTTGAAATTGATCGATACTTTGGCAGAAGATACGAACCAATTACCTTTGTATGAACAAACAGAACATGTGATTCATAATAGTGGTTTAATTGAGCATTTTCAAAAAGAAAAAGGTGAAAAAGGTTTAGCGCGTCTCGAAAACCTGGAAGAATTGGTCAACGCTGCTCGTCAATTTGATGGCGAAGAGCAAGATAATGATATGCCTAGATTATCGGCGTTTTTGGCTTATTCAGCGCTTGAAGCGGGGGACACACAAACCAAAGGTTCAGATGATGGTGTGCAACTCATGACATTGCATTCCGCTAAAGGCTTAGAATTTCCTGTCGTCTTTTTAGCAGGTTGCGAAGAAGGCTTATTTCCGCATTATATGACAAGAGAAGACCCACAAGGTTTAGAAGAAGAACGACGTTTATGTTATGTAGGTATGACGCGTGCTATGCAAAAATTATATATGACTTATGCAGAAGTAAGGCGTTTGCATGGTAAAGAAGCTTATCATAGAGCGTCACGTTTTCTATCAGAAATTCCTTCTGAATTTATCGATGAAGTAAGAATGAAGTCTAAAGTTTCATTACCAGAATCAAGAAATTTTACGACTAAAACATTTTCCGATAACGATGGTGCTTTACGTATAGGCCAACGCGTTAATCACCATAAATTTGGTGAAGGCGTGGTGTTGCAATACGAAGGACGCGGCGAACACGCTCGTATTCAAGTGCGTTTTGAGCGCGACGAAACGAAATGGTTAATTGCAAGTTTTGTGACGGCTGAATGATGTGGTATTCATTAATTAAAAAAATATTATTTTGTTTCGATCCCGAAACATCACATACTTTGTCATTAGACCTGCTTTATTATTTAGAAAAATTAGGTCTTACGCATTTATTACCGAATCAAATAAATAATCCAAGCACTGTCATGGGGCTTGATTTTCCTAATAGAGTAGGTTTAGCTGCAGGTTTAGATAAAAACGGTGATTATATTGATGCACTTGCAACCTTGGGATTTGGGTTTCTGGAAATCGGTAGTATCACACCTCGTCCACAGCCAGGTAACGCTAAACCCCGTTTATTTCGTTTAGTGAATGAATCTGCCATTATTAATCGTATGGGTTTTAATAATAAAGGCGTGGATTATTTAGTTGAACGGCTAAAACAAACTAGATATAAAGGCATTTTAGGCATTAACATAGGGAAAAATCGCGATACTTCTCTTGACAATGCGCTGGATGATTATCTTTTTGTGATGAAGCGTGTGTTGCCCTATGCAAGTTATATTACTATTAATATTTCTTCGCCTAATACAGAAGGCTTGCGAGACTTGCAGCATGGAGAATATCTGCGTACCTTGTTGCGCGAACTTAAAAAAGAACAAGCACAATATAAAACGAAATACGTACCACTTTTAGTTAAAATTTCACCTGATTTAACATCGCACGAAGTATCTCAGATGGCGGAGATTTTTTTAGCAGAAAATATAGATGGTGTGATTGCAACGAATACAACAACTAGCCGAAACGGTGTTGAGCATTCTTCTTTTGCAGCGGAATTAGGCGGGCTAAGTGGTAAACCTTTGTTGTTACCATCGACTATGATACTGCAGCAGTTTCATCAATTATTACAACAGAAAATACCGATTATAGGTTGTGGTGGAATTGCAAGTGTAGATGATGCAAAAGAAAAAATACATGCGGGTGCGAGTTTAGTGCAGATCTATACGGGATTTATTTATCAAGGCCCAGGACTTGTACGGGCCTTGGTTTATCACTTCGGAAAATAATTTTCTTCAAGCGACTGCTTTAAAGAAA